>Ga0068714_10000257_pt1 | contig 119282 bp, 137 predicted proteins | sample MTBNYHSulfiMetaG_FD_62988 | JGI IMG/M metagenome (GOLD analysis project Ga0068714, IMG submission 62988) | Enrichment culture microbial communities from rom New York Harbor, USA that are MTBE-degrading - MTBE-NYH (New York Harbor Sulfidogenic)... | ecosystem: Environmental > Aquatic > Marine...
GCGGCCGATTGCCGTTCCTTTCCTTGAGAGGAACTAGGTCTGCGTTGAATATAGTATCCCAGGTTCCCTCGAGGAATTGAACCGTGGGCACCGTGCTCGGAGTGATATCCATGAGCTGGAAGTAGGCGCTGACGGCAATAAAGTCGAGGTCGAGATCATCGACTAGATAGTCGGAGCCAGGACCAAAGAAACTCCTGTTACTCAAGACATTCCAATGCATTTCATAGCCGAGTTGGCCGCTGTAGACCTCTCGTACCGCTGCCGCCATCGCCAGCATCTCGTTCAGGAAGTGGTTGGGCCAACGACCGCCAGAGCGGCTGCGGAACAGTCTGTCGGTCTCCGTGCCCAGCGTCAGCATGCCGACGCCCTCCTCTTCAGCGATGCGGGCGACATGGGCGACTGAGTCTGTGTAGGACTGCCAGAATTCCGTCACGAAGCTCTGGTGCTGAGGGTGGTCGACGCTCCAAGGCCAGAACTCGGGCAGTATGTTGGGATTCTCAACGGCCATGAGCGGGTCACCCAACTGCCATCGGCTCACCGGATGTTCGCCAGCCGCGCCCGACTCGAATGCCATGTGGATGTAGACGTTGAAACCGTGTCTGCGAAAGGTCCCTATCAACTCGCGCAATGTTTCATCTGTAAAAGTCGGTATCAATAGCATCGGATCATAATCGAGCTCGACTGTGCTGTCCATGCTGCCGTCAATGTGCAGCGCCACAGAGATGCCAACCCAGTTGACATTGAGGTCACGCAGGTACTCGAAATATTCCTCAGGCAACGTGAGAACGGCGTCACGATTGGTGCCCCAGTTGCCACCCATGTGGACGGCCCGGAGGAAGGTACCTGAACCTTCTTGAATGGTCCAGTCAGAGCTGCTGGTGGTCGTTGTCGGGCTCGATGTCTGGCTAGGGGTGCTTGTTGTCGTGGAAGTTGTGGTTGAAGCCGTCATGCTTGAAGTTGTCGTGCTTGTCTGCTGCGTGGTGCTGGTTAGTCCAGGAGATTCCAGCAGGCCCAGCGACAAAACGGCCCCGACGGCGATCACGGCGACAACAGCTATTAAGACTATAAACTTCAACGCCGGCATGATTCTATTTCTGCTTTTTAACTTATTATACTATTCAACGACGTACGATGTCAGAGGTCAGCTATTTTTGGGTTAATAATAACCTTTAAACCGAGAAATATTGACTTTAGCGGGTGCGCGGATGGATAAACAAAAACTCCTAGAAAGACTGAACGAAGCCCTGGTAAAGATAGAGGTAGACATAAAGCTCATCGTGGGGTCAATCCTAGACAACACTACCGACCAAAAAATCGTCAAGACCCTGAAAAAATTGCAGGATGGCAATGCTAATCAGACAAAAGAATTGCAAAAGCTCACCAAGTACGTGCTAGGCGAGGTGGACAAAAATGAGTTTTGACCTGGCAAAAGCCCTGAAGGAACTCCAAGAACAGGAAAAGACTATGGAAAAACTCTACTCGGAGCTATTGAAGGAAAACAATGACGAAGAAGTCGTCAAAGGCCTACGGAGCATTAGGCGCGAGGGGAGAAAACACCTGAAACTCGTGCAGGAACTCATTAACCATGATGAAAAGATGAAATCTCCAGAGGTATTTTCCAAGGTTGAGCCAGCCGAAGAAATAGTCCTCAACCAAGGGGCTACAAATCTTCTGGTTACAAAACCAGCAAATTGGTTTCCAGGGGTACTCTCTGTGCTAAAGGCTCTCGAGGGAAAACAGATTGCCTACGTAGCGCTGAACAAGTCGGCTGACACGCTAAAGTCGAAGATCAAGGAAGCCGGCATAAGCCTAGATGGCGTGAAGTTTGTGGGTACTTCTAAGAAGAATTTCATGGGCAAATCCGAAGAAGCCTCCAAAAACCTACCGACGATTTGCAAGGCCGTCTCCGATGCCAAAAAACCAATAGTGATCTTTGATCATGTTGCCTCGCTGGCGAACTACAACCCGTTAGAATCGCTGGCCTGCTTCATTAAATCAATGACGGAAGCAGCGGCCCAGGAAGGATTCGTAGTGATATTCGTGACTACAGAAAAACCAGCACAAAAGCTGCTGATAGAGCTGATGAAGAGCTTAATTCATAACACCATAAAGACCAAAAAAGCCCCAATAGTTTAGAATTAGATGTCGAAACGGCTAAATTATAAAAGAGCAGGAAAAGTATCATTGATCCATATGGTAAAAATACTTGGTATAGTCGGGAGTCCAAGAGTCGGCGGCAACACCGAACTCTTCGTCGCTGAGGCGCTCAAAGCAGCGAAGTGGCAGGGTGCCGAGACCGAACTAGTCAGATTGGCCGATTACGAAATCAAACCTTGTACCGCGTGCTTGATCTGCAGCGAGACGAAAAAATGCCCAATCAAGGACGACCTTATGAAGATATTCGACAAGATGGTTGAAGCCGACGGCATCATCCTGAGTTCGCCGGTCTACTTCAGCTCAGCCACGCCGCAAATAAAGGCGCTCATCGACCGAGCCGGCTATCTGTCTTTTGCAAAGGGGCGCGTCTTCGAGAACAAAGTCGGCGGGGCGATGTCAGTGGCGCGGAGGGCTGGTCACAACTTCACCTTCGCCGAGTTGCTCTTCTTCTTCCTTCACCAAGGCATGATTGTCCCGGGCTCGACCTACTGGAACGTGGCCTGCGGCAGGGATAAAGGCGAAGTGATGTACGACCTTGAGGGCATGAAAACCGCTAGGAACTTTGGCAAGAAGCTGGCCTGGCTCGCCAAGAAAATAAAAGACTAAAGAAACTTTTCAAGATAATTTAATCGAGGCCAGAAAAATGTCGAACGACTATTCCATCGAGACTTTCGACCTGTGCAAGTACTACGGGGAGCTCAAGGCCGTGGACAAGCTCAGCCTCAAGATAAAGAAAGGCGAGATCTTCGGGCTGCTCGGCCCGAACGGAGCGGGCAAGACCACAGCCATCTCCATGCTCTGTACCATCCTGCCGCCGACCTCGGGCAAAGCGACAGTCAACGGCTTCGACGTGGCCAGAGAGCCGGCACAGGTGAGAAAGTCTATAGGCATCGTCTTCCAGGCGCCGAGCGTGGACGACCTGCTCACCGGGCGGGAGAATCTGCGCATGCACACGTTGCTGTTCAAGATGCCGCGCGAGATTAGAAGACAGCGCATCGAAGAGGTTCTCAAGCTTGTCGACTTGGAGAAGCGCGCCGATGATTTGATCAGGACGTACTCTGGCGGCATGCGGCGTCGGCTGGAACTAGCGCGCGGCATGATGCACAGTCCGACCGTCCTGTTTCTTGACGAACCGACTTTGGGGCTCGACCCGCAGACTCGGGAGCATATGTGGAAGTACATCCAGACCCTGGCTAAAAGGGAGAAGATGACCGTGATGCTCACTACTCACTATATGGAAGAGGCCGAGCTCCTCTGCGACCGCATCGGGATAATCGACGTCGGCAAAATAATCGCTCTGGATACGCCCGAAGCGCTTAAGGCACAACTTGGCGGCGACAATATCACGTTGCGAGCCAAGAATCCGAATATGGCCGCACTGAGAAAAATCGACTGCGTCAAGGCAGTTCACCGCAAGGGCGACCAGCTCCAGATTGTTCTCAAGAGCGGCGAGTGCAACCTGAAGAAGATACTGCTCAAAGCTGGCGATGTCAAGAACGTGGAGCTGAAGCCGACGACGCTCAACGACGTCTTCCTCCATTATACAGGCAAGGAAATTCGAGAGGAGAGCGGCGAGGGCGGTTTCTGGCAGCGCGTCATGGGGGAGCGAAGCAAATGAGCGAACTCGAAGGAATTTATGCCGTCTGCTTGCGCGAGCTCAAGGTCTATATGAGGGAGAAGGAACGTGTTGTCTCGTCGTTAATCTCACCCATCCTCTGGCTGGTAGCTTTCGGCACCGGTCTCGGCTCGGTGGTCAGCATCGAAGGCGTCAACTACCAGACCTACATCTACCCTGGTGTGTTGGTGATGAGCGTGCTCTTCTCATCGCTGTTCTACGGTGTTTATGTCATCTGGGACCGCAAGCTCGACTTTTTGAAAGAGGTGTTGGTGGCACCATTGTCGCGCGTCAGTATCTTCATCGGCAAGGTCCTCGGAGGCTGCACCACTGTGGCGATTCAGAGTGCCGCCCTATTGGTTATCGGCTACTTCATCGGGCTAGCACTACCACTGGAAACTTTCCTTTGGGTTTTACTATTGCTCTTCGTGCTTTCGGTCGCCCTGGTCAGTCTGGGGCTAGCCATTGGTGCCAACATGAAAAGCCCCGAGGGCTTCATGCTCGTGGCCAACTTCGTAATCTGGCCGCTTTTCTTCTTTAGCGGTGCTCTCTATCCCTTGGACAGCCTGCCCGCCTGGCTCGCAGGAGTGACCAACGTCAACCCGGTTACCTACGGCGTCGACGCGGTCCGGGGTGCGGTCATTGGAGTTCAGCACTTCCCGCTGATGGTAGACATAGGAGTCATGCTGCTGTTGTCGCTTTTCGTAATCGTGGTTGGCACTTGGAGTTTCCGCAGGATGCATGATTAGCGCCTGAAAAATCTGAGTCAGATTCAGCTTTCAGTCGTTTGTATCGATGCCTAAAAAATTAGTTGAAACTAAGCCATATTTAATTTAAGTATGATGCGTGGAAGTTGGACCCGACATAGCTGAAGAAATTGTTGTAGGTTTAAAATTATATCGTCGTCAGCATTGAGGCGAGAGACTGAATGAGGATTCATGCTTGGCTTATAAAAATCAAACAACCAATAGCTAATGGGTGATAAAATACCAATCAAGAAAATAACTCGCAACAAAAATTCAAAAAATAAAAAGCACGGTCGACTAAAAATTATGATTATAGGCGGCGGCGACACTGGGCTTTCCTTGGCAAGGATACTTGAAAAGGAGAGTGAAATAATCATCATCGACAACGATCCTGCCCGGGCCGAAGAAATCGCGAATAGGACCAATTTTTTAATAATCCAAGGTGACGGTGTGGATCCGAATGTGCTAAGGGAAGCAGGCCTCAGCGAAACCGAAGCGTTTGTTGCGGCCACGAACGACGACAAAACAAATTTGATGGCCTGCCACATAGCCAAAGAAGCGGGCATAAAAAAAGTAGTTTCCTTTGTCAACTCTCCGAAGAACGAAACCATATTCCTACATTCCGGCGTGCCCAATATAGTTTCCAAAGTGGGAAGCGCAATTCTGTCCGCTAGGAAAGCGCTTTATGAGAGGATCAACGAGAAGATAGTCCACATCATCGGCACGGAGGCTCAAATTTTGGAATTGCCTATAAGCGAAAACAGTAAGCTCGTCGGCAAAAAGGCGGAAATCAAGAACGCCGTGGTTGCCGCCATACTGAGAAATGGCGGCTCGGAGGTAATCATACCACCGAAGGAAACTTCTCTGGCAAGCGGTGACGTGCTCATCGTCGTGGCGCGAAAGAAGGATATCCCAGACGTTCTTGAGAGTGCCGGAGGAAAATGAATTTGCTCCTGCGTTACTTAGGTTACATCCTGATTATCTCATCGGTTTTCAGAGTTGTGCCAATTTTTGCCGCGATAGCTTACGACGAACCGATACTATCTTTCGTCATAAGCGCTATCGTGTCCATAATTTTAGGTCTAATCTTTCTGCGACTTGACATGAACAGCAGAAGAAATAATTCCATATCATTTAGCCAGGCCCTAATCCTGGTCACGCTTTCGTTTGTCCTGCTCTCCTTGATCGGGGCCATATCGTTCTTGGAATCTTTCAACTACAATCTCATCGACGCTGTCTTCGAGTCGGTGTCCGGCCTGACGACCACAGGACTAAGTGTCTACTCTACGGTCCAAGGGGTGGCCAAGAGTTTGCTCCTCTGGAGAGCCATGCTGCAGTGGATAGGGGGCCTAGGCATCGTCATGTTCTTCCTATTCTTGCTATCCTTGAAGAGGCAGACCCCAACTAAGAATATCGCCGAGATCGAAGAACTTTCCGTATCGGAAACTTTTCTTTACCGAGCCCAAGGCTTCAGCGGCGCAACCCGGCTTGGTGTAAGGATATCTTCAGCAATCAAGATTTATTTGGTTTACACTTTTGCAGGAATCGCCATGCTGTTCTTGACCGGCATGCCCTTCTATGACTCCGTGGCGATGACCTTCACCTCCATATCTACCGGGGGCTTCACGGTTAGCGATGCCTTCTACAGCGACAACTTGCAGTTACTGGTCCTTTCCTTACTGATGCTAGCGGGGGCGACTTCTTTCATCGCACATGACAGGCTGTTCAGGGGCAAGATCAGGGATTTCCTGCATCACACCGAAAGAAACATTCTATTTGCATTTATTGGAGTTGCACTCTTGGTGGCTTTCGTTTCCTCCCAAAACGTGCGGGTCGTAATTTTTGAAGTCGTTTCCGCCTACACCACCACAGGATACACAATCGCCAGCGTGGCTTCATTACCAAAATTATTCATCTTGGTCATAATGGTGGGCATGGTGATAGGTGGTTGCACGCTTAGCACGGCCGGAGGCTTGAAAGCCTTTCGCTCCTACGTCGTGCTTAAGGGACCGTTCTGGTATCTGCGAAAGCTGTCCAACCCAGTAAACGCGGTCACACCCTTCAAGGTCAGGAACAAGCCGGTGAAGGAAAAAAGCTTGGTTATGATCCAGATATTCTTCTCCGCTTGGATTCTGCTGCTCCTGTTAGGGACCTTTGTGCTCGTCGCGGTAGGAAATAACCTGCTGGACGCCTCTTTCCAAATGACTTCGGCGCTGGGCACAGTGGGCCTGAGCACCATGGACCTCAGTGTTCTTCACTGGGCTGGCAAAATCACCCTCATCTTTGGCATGTTGCTGGGTAGATTGGAGTTATTCCCATTGCTATTCTTTATCAGAAAACTCGTCAAGCGCAGCATTTAGCATTACCAATAGCTTAAATATTCAGAAAAATTAATATACAAAAAATCTTCAAAATAAATTGGATAGACCATGGTTAAGATAGGAATCAAGAAAACTGAAATCAAAGATACATTCAACAATTCAGCTGAGCTAGCAGACTATTTCCATCTATTACAAACAGAGCGTTCCAAATACAGGAAGGGTGTTCTTTTTCAAAAACAACAACTAGGGGCTATGCCAAAAAGCGTCCGAGAAAAGATATTGAACAGGACAGGGAGACGTTGCCACATCTGCGGTGGACTGATAGAGCCCGGACACAAATGGCGGGCCGATTATGTCATAGTCGCGGGAAAGAACCGCTCGCCGGCGCAATGCTGCCTTCCAGCGCATAATACATCAAATAATTCCCGATATTTTTACTCTCCGGAGGAGCTCAAATGGATATTCAAGCTCGGCATCTGGTTCAGAGGAAAGATTGAAAAAAAGGACACCCAAGCGCTGAAATTGGCGAACAAATTCGTAAAATATGAAGAACGGCGGAAAGAGAGAGTAGGGACAAGTTCTCGGAGTGAATGTGAAATTTAAAGAAAAATCTTCAGCCTTTCGGGTGGTTGAGGATTGTGGTGATATACCCAGCCACGCGGTTACGCGTCGTCTTGCTCTCCAACTTCATGATGCCATCGAGCACTTTGGTGTTCTCGGTGAAGTCCTGGGTAAACTTACCCGGGTACTTTTCGATGAACTCCTGCGCCGCGCGCTTGATGTATTTTGACCTGACGCTTCCCATACCTATCCTCCCGCTCGTTTTGGCTGTAGGGTAAAAAAGCTTTCCCCTAGCTAATTTTTCTGGCTATTCTCAGAGCCAGCTCGGCGACCTCTTTAGGAGTCTTGCCCAGCAACCTGATCATAGCCTCCTTACCTATGCCCCCATTATCGAAGATTGCGTCCGGAACCTTGCCCAGCCTTTTGATGGCATAGTCGGCTCCCCACTCCATCGTGCTCGTCCCTTTGGGCTCTTTCCTCCTGTCGAAGAATCCGAGAGTTAAGCCTAGGCCGCGACAGGCGTGCAAGTTCTCCCTAGAATGACGGATGTTCATTGCCGACCTAATACTTGGGTCGTGCCCAATGGCGGCCAACACAACTGTGGCCACGTGTCCCGAGCCGCCGAGCTCCGGGAAGCCGGTGATCACGGCCCTGCCGCCTGATTTCACGATTCTACCAGATAGTCCGACGACCTCAGATTTTTGTCTAGCTCCAGGTAAGGCCATGACGACATTAACGCCGACCTCAGGTATGAGTTTGCTAAACTTTTGGCTTTCGACCAGAAGATTCGCTGCCCTCCAGACCTCGGCGACGGCGCGGCCCGTCTCAGCCTGACGTAGCAATGCCGCCATCTGGTTCACGGGCATGATGCCGCTGCCGACCTTGAGCCTGTTCTGGATGGCGCTGGCGAGGAATGATTTGGCCCTGATTATCGCCGCTCTCAGGTCGGCGCCTTTGGCCAACTCGGCCGTGATAGCCGATGACAGCGAGCAACCAGTGCCATGAGTTCTGTCGGTCGTCAACCTCGGCCCAGAGAACTCGGTGAACTTTCCGTTTGAATAGAAGACGTCGGTCACTGTCTTTCCATTCACGTGACCGCCTTTGATGAGAACTGCCTTCGGCCCCAGCTTGGCAATCTTCTTGGCGGCTTTCCTCATATCGGAGATTTTCCTAACTTTCAAACCAGAAAGCACCTCCGCCTCAGGAGCATTCGGGGTGACCAGCTCCGTGCGGGCAAGAAGTTCCCTGATTGCCAGCGGCCCGTTTTCACGCATCAGCGGCGAGCCCGTGGCCGAGACCATCACTGGATCGACGATGAGCTTGATGTCGTGTTGCCTAGCGCAGGCGCCGACCGTCCTTATGATATCTGCGCTGCCCAGCATACCGGTCTTGGCGAAACTTACATCAAAGTCCTCAACAAGGGTGTCAATCTGATTGGCCACGAACGCAGGCGGCATCTCCATGACTCCAGCTACGCGTTTGGTGTTCTGTGCTGTCACCGCAGTGATGACTACTAAACCGTGGACTCCGAGCGTCGCGAAGGTCTTGACGTCGGCCTGAATGCCAGCGCCGCCTCCTGAGTCTGAGCCAGCGATTGTCATAGCGCAAGGGATCCTCATGGAGTTACCTCCGAAACACTGAAGCTTTTTATCATATTCTCGAAACATTATTTACGACCTTTGGGCAATAAAATCAGATGATAACATGAAAAAAGTCCAGATTACACTGATTCAGATAGACAACTACGGGCCATGGACAGTCACGCCCGAGCCTAGGCGAGAGTCAGAGATTCAGACCCTCCAGGCCGAGCTCTTCGCCGAGCTCCAGAAGCAGTTCGGCAGGCGCGGTGGCCTAGTCTTCCATACACGTCAGGACAACATGCTGGCGGTGACCAACGGTATCTCGATGGAGGAACACCGCGAAATTCAGACGGCTGTCAACGCAAAGTTCCCAGTCACCGTATCCATGAGCGTCGGCGCGGCTTCGAACGCCTACCAGGCCCAGGTCCAGGCTACGCTCTGTCTGCAGCGCGTCGGAGGCAGCCAGTCGGCAGAGCGCGTCAAGGCGCTGGTGGGCAGCCCGGTGAGCTACCCGGACCAGGACTGGGTCCAGATTGCTCATATGGATATCAACCACTCCTCATTGATCACCGACTCCGAACCTATCTACGACACCCACCTGCTCATCCAGCGGGCTTATCTCTCCCTTATCCCGATTTTCTTGAGGAAAAACGCTTTGGTCTTCTATATGGGTGGCGACAATATCATGGCTCTGTCCAACGGGCTCGAGGTCTCGGAGATTTCGAAGGTGCTCTTCGACGTCAAAGCGGAGATGGGCCTGGAGTTAAAGGCGGGCGTGGGCGCGGCACACACCGCCGAACAAGCGGCCGTGCTAGCCAGCGAGGGGCTCCACGAGATTAGGATGGGGGGGGACAAACCTTCGATAACATTCAAAAGCGCTTGATTTTCAACTTATTGAGAAAATTTTCATGTATACTATCTGCTTAGCCTTGGAACGCAGTGTTATCTGGTATCAGTCTCGCGTCTGGCTCAACTTGCTTTCCCAATAATCCCAAGAAATCGCGACCCATAAATGTTATGACGGCTGGCCAATCGACTCGCTTATAGGTCTACATCCGCCGCTGATCAGAATATAGAGCTGAAAAATACGTTCTAAATTTTTTCATGGGATAAACTTAAATAAACGCAATCGTTCAATTTTAATCCGTGTGATGTAAAAGGGGGTGTAGTATGCCACCAGTAGTCGATTTGAACAAATGTACGGGCGCTGGAGCTTGCGCAGATGTCTGTCCGGTCAGCGTGATAGAAATCAAGAACAAAAAGGCCGTGATTGTCCGACCGGGCGATTGCGTAGAGTGTCGAGCCTGCGAGGCAGCCTGCCCAAATCAGGCCATAACCCTCCCGTAACGACTTAAAAAAATCCCTAACTGCCTTTTTTTATTTTTTTATTGGTAATGCCATTTTAGAATTTTTTAGGTATGATGACCGTGCATAGGTCGCAGCGTGCGCTAGCCAGATATACCGAACTCTCAGCTGATATGTGCCACCAGGCTGAACACCTCGCCGAAGCTTGGTGCTTACACCCGTGGTCATTCAACGGGATCTTCTAGTCCCGAGCTGTAGGCTACCCAACGGACAGTGTCACCACGGCCCGCCGTGACGGAGTCACCGATAGCCAAGAGTGCCTATTTTCGGGTTACGCTTCGGCCTTAGATGCTTTCAGGCCTTATCGATTGGCGCGTAGCTGCCCGGCTTTGCCCTGTCGGACAACCGGTAAACCAGTGGCGCCGGAATCCTGTTCCTCTCGTACTAGGGACACCTTACCCCCAGGCACTCAACACCCCCGGAAGATAGCATCCGACCTGTCTCACGACGGTCTAAACCCAGCTCACGTTCCCCTTTAATGGGCGAACAACCCTACCCTTGGCCGCTGCTACACGGCCAGGATGGGAAGAACCGACATCGAGGTAGCAAACCGCGGGGTCGATAGGGGCTCTCGCCCGCGACAACTCTGTTATCCCCAGGGTACCTTTTCTGTCATCCCGAGCCCTCATCAATAAGGACATCGAGGTTCGCTAGGCCAGGCTTTCGCCTCTGCGAGCCTTGGTATTGAGCTCACAGTCAGGCTGGCTTTTGGCCTTGCCCTCCACGGCGGATTTCTGACCCGCCTGAGCCAACCTTTGGGCTCCCTTGATATCTTTTCAAGGGACTGCCGCCCCAGCGAAACTGCCCGCCTGCCGCTGTCTCCCTCGCGGGGTTAGAAACGTAGTCGCAAGAGGGCGGTGTTACATTGGCGCCTCCACTCAACCCTAAGATCGAGCTTCGAAGGCTACCGCCTACGCTCTGCAATCACAACCGCGTCCCAACGACAAGTTGCAGTAAAGGTCCATGGGGTCTTCGTTTCCCTTCGGGGGTCCCCGGCATGTGCGCCGGCTAGCGGGTTCACCGAGTTGCAGGCTGGGACAGTGGGGCTATCGTTGATTCCTTCATGCAAGCCGCCAATTAAGCGGCAAGGTATTACGCTACCTTAAGAGGGTTATAGTTACCCCCGCCGTTTAGCGGCGCTTCTGCCCGTTGAACCGAGCTTTCACGTACCGCCACTGGGCAGAATTCACTTACTGTACAAGAGCTTTCGCTTTCGCAGTAAGCTACGTTTTTATTAAACAGTCGTAGCCCCCGAGTCACTGCGACCTGCCCCTCGCGGGGCAGGCACCCATTATACCGAAGCTTTTGGGCTAACTTGCCGAATTCCCTAGCCTGCTGTGTCTCGATACGCCTTAGGCTTCTCACCTAGGGGCACCTGTGTCGGATCTAGGTACGGACACCCAGGGTCCCATTTCCCAGCTCCCTTTTCACGGGCTCCAAGAATCGACCGAACCCACCAAACGGCAGGCCATTCCCGCCTTCGTCCGGTTCTCTCCATTACGGAACTCCCCGGACTTCTAGCGGTTAGATGGGGTGACGGCCCCACTCGATCTATCCCAGAGCGTCAGAAGCTGAGCTTGCGTTGCCGCGGGTACCTGGTTGGTTCCGGAATATTAACCGGATTCCCTTTCGGTGGCTTCTGGTTGAGGGCCACCTTAGGACCGACTAACCCTCGACTGACGATCATTGTCGAGGAACCCGAGCCCCTTCGGCGGTTGGGATTCTCACCCAACTTCGCTGCTACTACCGCCAGGATCCTCGTTCCAACGTGGTCCATACGACCTCACGGCCGTACTTCTGCCCACGCCGGACGCCTTCCTACCGGATCAGTCTACTAAACTTTGACTGCCTCGAGGTATCGGCAGTCGGCTTAGCCCCGTGAATCTTCGGGGCCCCCACCCTCGATGGGTCCGCTGTTACGCGTTGTTTAAAGGATGGCTGCTTCTGAGCCTACCTTCCCACTGTCTGAGGACAAGGACTCCCTTCTAGGTTGACACTTAGCCGACATTTTGGGGCCTTAACCTCGGTCTGGGTTTTTCCCCTCTCGGAGCGGGAGCTTACCCCCCGCATCCCGTCTCTAGCTGTCTACGGCGCCGATAGCTTTGGAGTTCAGCAGGGGAGCCGGGGGTTTCCCCCCATGTATCCCCAATTGGTGCTCTACGCCACCGGCAACCTCGAGCTAGGCCTGACTGCGGCCAGCTTCGGAAGGAACCAGCTGTCACCAAGCTTGATTGATCTTTCGCCACTAGCCCAAGGTCATCCGACCGAATTGCACATCAGGACCGGTTCGGCCCTCCATCCCTCAAAGAGGGACTTCAGCCTGCCTCGGACTAGATCGCTCGGTTTCGGGTTTTCGCGCCGTGACTCCGGGCGCTGTTAACACCCCGTCCCTCACCCTTGCGGGTTGCGGACTTGTTGCTTTCGCTATGGCTCCGCGGTTGAACCGCTTAGCCTCGCCACGACACGAAACTCCCTGGCCCGTGATTCTAGACGGACGGCACGACCCTGATTCCCTCCCCTCGTACAAGCGCCTCGCGACGCCTTCCTTCGGGGAGGATCGTTTCTTCCAGGCCGTGCCCTACTATCGCCACCTAGTTTCAGGCTCTTTTAACCCCCCTTCCGGGGTGCTTTTCAACTTTCCCTCGCGGTACTGCGTACGCTATCGGTCTCGAGACGTGTTTAGGGTTGGGGGTTGATGCCCCCCAGCTTCGGGCTCCAATTCCGAGGCGCCCTACTCAGGATGCTCCCTCTCGTACCCTGCACACTTGCGCCTACGGGGCTTTCACCCTCTAGAGCACAGCTTTCCAGCTGCTTCGGCTTCATGTGCGAGAGATTGGAGAGAGTCCTACAACTCCACATCCCCAGTGACTTTCATCACCGGGTTCGGTTTGCCCTGTACCGGTTTCACTCGCCGTTACTTCCGGCATCGCGTTTGCTTTCTTTTCCTCCCGGTAGTAAGATGTTTCCGTTCCCGGGGTTCCCACTCGCTTGCGCGAGCGACGGGAGTTTCCCCCCGCCAGGAAGTCCCATTCAGCAATCCCAGGTTCAAAGGTTGCTTGCACCTAGCCTGGGCGTTTCGCCGCTTGCCACGGCCTTCATGGGCGCTCGAGCCAAGCCATTCTCCAGGTGGCTTACCTAAGTTCGTATATTATCCTGCTAGCACAGCTGCAACCTATGCACGGCAATCATCTTGCGCTTTGACGCAATATGCCATCAGCACGAGAGTTGCCTCGCGTGCCTCATTTATAATGTGGACCCGGCGGGATTCGAACCCGCGACCTCCGGCTTGCAAAGCCGGCGCTCTACCAAGCTGAGCTACAGGCCCCCGATGGTCCGGTACTCGTTTTGGGTTTTTAACAAAGGAGGTGATCGAGCCGCAGGTTCCCCTACGGCTACCTTGTTACGACTTAGCCCCTCTTGCAGAACTCGGATTCGACCCGCACAACTTGAACGGGCCTCATCCAAACCCCACTCGAGTGGCTTGACGGGCGGTGTGTGCAAGGAGCAGGGACGTATTCACCGCGCGGTGTTGGCACGCGATTACTAGGGATTCCAGCTTCACGAGGGCGAGTTGCAGCCCTCGATCCGAACCGGGCGTAGGTTTATGAGATTGGCTTCTCCTTACGGAGTTGCATCCCTTTGTCCTACGCATTGTGACCCGCGTGTAGCCCAGGGGATTCGGGGCATACGGACCTACCGTCGCCCTCTCCTTCCTCTGACTTAGCGCCAGCGGTCCCCTTATAGTGCTCAGCTTTCCACTGTAGCAACTAAGGGCGAGGATCTCGCTCGTTGCCTGACTTGACAGGACGCCTCACGGTACGAGCTGACGATGGCCATGCACCACCTCTCAGATAGTCTGGCAAGGTCGTCGACCTGGCCTTCATCCAACTGTCGCCCCTGGTGAGTTTTTCGGCGTTGAATCCGATTGAACCGCAGGTCCCACCCCTTGTGGTGCTCCCCCGCCAATTTCTTTAAGTTTCAGCCTTGCGACCGTACTTCCCAGGCGGCGGGCTTAACGACTTCTCTCCGGCACCTAGTGCTCTCGAGGAACACCAGACACCTGGCCCGCATACTTTACAGCTAGGACTACCGGGGTATCTAATCCCGTTCGCTCCCCTAGCCTTCGCCCCTCACCGTCAGATCCGTTCTCGTCAAGCGCCTTCGCCACTGGTGGTCCCCCGAGGATTAGAGCATTTCACCGCTACCCTCAGAGTACCCTTGACGTCTCCCGGTCTCAAGACTGGCAGTATCCCTTGCAAGCCGAACGGTTAAGCCGCCCGATTTCACAAGGGACTTGCCAACCCGGCTACGAGCGCTTTAGGCCCAATAATCGCGACCACCACTTGGGCTGCGGGTATTACCGCGGCGGCTGGCACCCGACTTACCCAGCCCTTATTCCTGGAGCTTCCTAGACTCCATAAAAGCCGTCGAACAAAAAGTCCAACGGCACTTGGGGTTCCCCCGTCACGCTTTCGCGCATTGCGGAGTTTTCGCGCCTGCTGCGCCCCGTAGGGCCTGGGGCCTTGTCTCAGTCCCCATCTCCGGGCTCCGACTCCCATCGCCCGTACCCGTTGTAGGTTTGGTGGTCCGTTACACCACCAACAGCCTGATAGGCCGCAGTCCTATCCTCGGGCCCCGTGGGATTTAGGCGAGGAGGCATTCCAGCGTCCCTCACCTATCGGGGATTGTCCTCAGTTTCCCGAGGTTGTCCCCGTCCCGAGGGTAAGTTGACTACGTGTTACTGAGCCGTATGCGGGGCCACGTCTTGCGACGCGCCCTCCACTCGCATGGCTTAGCCGAACCCCAATAGCGGTGGCCTCCGGCAGAATCAACCGGAGTTGTTGCCGCATGCATTAGCCAAAGAAATTGGCTTGAGTACCGAACCTATCTCGGACCCGAGCTATTTCCAGTAGCCTGGCTTGTTCGGATCCACATTGTTGAATCCACACGTAGAGCACGATTTCTCATCGCGGGACAAGACTAATTCGTCCCAGCCTCCAATCGTCGCCGTTCACACTGAAGTGTGGACAGCATAAACTCTGGTTACAACCTTACTTAAAGCTTACCAATTCACTTTTTCATCGATTTTCAATCCTTTTTTAGTGAATTTTTAAGAGCAAGTGTAAAATCATCTGTCATAAGAGGCCGGCCACAGCTTGGAGAACTGCAACAGACCCGGCATAGTCTTGTAGTAGGAGTTGGGGTGGCCAAGCTCCTCGATTTCACTCCGCAACTTCTTCAACTTGTTGACGTCCAAATCCGCAGTGAAGACGCCTACCTTGAAGTTCTCGAGGATAATCCTCTCCGGGCTCATTATGTAAGCAAACCCTCTCTCGTCCTTGTAGATGTTGGCAGAGCTGGCCACGTAAGCGAGGTTTTCGATTGACCTTGCCCACAACATTATCTTCCAGGTCTCCCTGAAGTCGTACTGTGGGTTGCCGGTCGGATAAAAGATAAGGTCGGCTCCCCTCAGAGCCAAAGCCCGTGCAATCTCAGGGAAGTAAGCCTCCCAACACATCGAGAAGCCGATGTTGCCCACTTTCGTCTTGAAGACGTCGTACTTCCTACCTCGCGTGAATTCCTTGCCGAACAGGTCCTTGTCCACAGAGGAGATAATAGTCTTTTGGTAGTCGCCTAGTACTTTACCCTCTGGAGAAACTAGGAAATAGGAGTCGAAGAACTTCCCCTTCACCTCAACGGCCGCGCCGAATCCGATGTAGACGCCGAATTCCTCGGCCAGTTTGGACATGCCCTCCTTTGGGTCAAAATTGAGGGGACCGAGAAAAGGCCCGGGATAGCACTCTGGGAAAGTAACCACTTCGGCTTTTTCCTTGGCCGCCTTTTCCACGTAAGAAGCCGCCATTTCAAGATTTTTTCTTTCATTCTCACCTTTGTACGCTCTTGGTTGGACTATAGACAGTCTCATAAAAATTTCCTCATTAATCTAATGCGCAGTTGTGATTATTTATCTTTTCGTGAATTTTATGGCAATTGAAACACCAAAGTGAAATTTGGCAAAAAGATTAAAACCAAATCCCGCTCTGTTAAACGGGGAGAAAACATGAAAATTTTGATTAAGAACGCACGGTTGAGGAATAAGAGAGAATTGGTCAACATATCTATTGACGAGGAGGGAAAAATAGCCGGAGTCAAGCCAAATTTAAGGGTATCTGCCAAGGAGACTATTGATGCCCAGGGAAACCTCGTCACGCCCACCTTCGTAAACCCCCACCTTCATTTGGACAAAGTTTATACGGCCCAGGGGGGCAGGAAAAGCCGCTTCGAAACCCTTGAAGAGTCTTTGGATCTCATGGACGAGGTGAAGAAAAAATACACCGTCGAAGACGTGAAAAAACGAGCCACAAGAGCCATCGAGGCCTCAGTAAAATTTGGCTGCCACAAAATCAGGGCAAATGTGGATGTTGATAATATCGGCGGCCTCACGCCGCTAAAGGGTGTGATGGCGGCAAAGGAAGCGTGCAAGGACATCGCCGACATCCAGATCGTGGCTTTCCCCCAAGACGGGATTTTCGTCAATCCCGGCACTGAGGAGTTACTTTATAAATCGATGGACCTCGGCGCCGACCTGATTGGCGGCATGCCTGCATTAGAATGGAGCGAAGAGGACGGGAAAAAACATGTGGATCTGGTCTTCGAGATAGCAAAAAAATACGGTACTGACATCGACTTCCATCTCGATCAGATAAAGGATCCCTTTTCGAGGTATCTCGAGTACACTGCCATTAAGATGATCAAGGAGGGTTACCAAGGAAAGGTTACCGCCGGCCATTGCGTATCCTTGGCCTGGCAGACCGATGCCCACGCTTTCAAGGTAATCGGGATAGTGAAAAAGGCCGATATGAGTATCTGCGCGAATCCGGCCATCCTCGCGATAATGGGCATCGACCCCGAGCCGCGCACCCGTGGAGTCACCAGAATTCGAGACCTAGTAAACGGGGGCGTGAACGTCACCACATCGCAGGACACCATTTGCGACCAATTCCATCTTTATGGAACTGGGGACCCCCTTGACTATGGTCTATTGCTGGCATACATCGCACAGTACAACACGAACGAAACCGCAGAAATCGTTTACGACATGATTACCTACAATGCGGCCAAAGCTATGCGGGTAGAAAACTACGGAATCAAGCCAGGAAATCCAGCAAACCTGAACATCATCGAGGCGCCAAGCGTCAGCGAAGCTTTCCGACTTAGAGCTAATCGTTCGCACGTTATTAGGAATGGAAAGATAATCGCAACGACAAAGAAAATCAGCGAAATCATACGCAAGTGATCAGAGTCCAGCCCGGAAGATGGAGCCGAACTTAACGAAAGAACTAAAAAGCTACTGGGCAAATAAGCTTCGAGGTGACCGGATGAAAAAGTTGACCGAGTTGAACGGGATGAAGGTCTTCAGCGATCGTGCTCGTTACATCGGGACAGTTCAGGACGCCGTCATCGACGACAAGGAAGGCGGCATCGTAGGTCTGGTCTTCGAGCGGAAAGGCAGCAAAGCCCTATCGATTCCATACGGCAGCATCATGGCAATCTGTGACATTATTCTAGTTCAGAGCAAAAAGGTCGAGGCAGTTGCGCCAACATGATTGAGTCGTTCAGGGGCAAAAGGCCTCGAATACACAAGACGGCATTCGTTCATCCGTCGGCCACCATTATCGGAGATGTCACGATAGGTAAGCACTCCAACATCTGGCCTGGTGCCGTCATCAGAGCCGATTTTGGCCCCATAAAGATTGGACGGTACACTAGCATTCAAGACAACGCAGTGGTGCACACGGGCGTTGTCTACGATGAAAAAAAGCCGAGGTACCATATGGCCAAGATAGGGAGCTATGTAATCGTCGGCCACCTGGCATTAGTTCATGGAGCTACAGTCGAAAACCAATGCACCGTGGGGGCCAACTCTCTAGTTTACAACGGCGCTAAGGTGCGAAAGGGCGCGATGGTCGGACTCGGTGCCGCCGTGCTGCGTGATTTCGAAGTGCCGCCGCGCACCATCGTTGTCGGCATCCCAGCCAGACCGCTGAGGACGATAACCAATGAAGAGTTCAAGGACATAAAAACCCAGGCGATAAAATACGCAAAGCTGGGCAACATCTACCTCAAAGCGGGATCAAAGTCGTCTCAAGGCCGTCATAGGTGGGGTAAGCCTCGACTAAGGCGAAAGAAAGATTAGGCTCGACCTTGGCAAGCTTTTTGGCGACGAGCCAGTGGATTTCGATTCTGTTTTTTCTGTTATCTAACATCACAAGCTTTGGAGGAATATCGTAAACTCGCAGTAGTCGTGAGCGAACGGGTAAAAGCTCTTTTTTGGCCAATCCCCGAATTATGCCTTTCACCAGCAAGCCGTCCCTAGTGAAGACCTCATGCGGCCTAGCCACATTCCTCGCCTTGCGCTTGAGTCGGTTTCGAAGCTGTACAGTGTCCTTCAGCGAGCTGGGGCAGTAATGGATGTTCAAGCGAGTATTCTTGGCGGCCCATTTCAGCAGCCTTATTGCCTCTTTCTCGCTGCCCTTGGCCGCCATCGAACTGTTTGATTTCAGCTTGAATCCCCTTGCGCGGAGTTCTGTCAGGTTAGTGTCGGAGAACTCCAACTCGTTAAGATTCACGAAATTGCAACCGATCTTATCGAGTTCAGAGAAGAACGAGATTATTTTTTTGTAGCTTCCAGGGATGGCTGGAATTTCTACACCGGCTGTCAATCCGGCCTCTAAAGACATCTTCACAGGTTTTGTCGACCGAGTGTGAAATCTGATTTCGTCAAGACCGGCCCGCTTAAGTGCTCGCAGTTGCGTCATCGAAAGCTCTCCGCAGCAGTACATGTGTACATGGTGTCGTTTGCCGAAATTTTCCTTCAAGAGCTTCAAGTATCTCAAAACTCGGTCGAATCTAAGTCTCGGGTCGCCTCCGGTTATCCCAGCTCCGAGCGCATCCATAGACTTGGCTTCTTCGAGTATGTCGACGGTCGACCTGATGGGGCGCTCGTTCGCATAGGGTAGGTCCTTGCCTCCTCTTTTCTCAGAGAGTGGACAGTAGAAGCAACCACGATTGCAGAGCCCAGTAACAAACATGACAACTTTGGCACCCTTGATGCAAAGTTGGCAACCCAGGGGCATCTTACCGAGAAGCAGTGAGTGCGCGGATGTCTTAACGACTCGGCGTCCGCTTCTTCTTGTGTTCGAGCTCATGGCCCCAGCGCCTTTTCCTCCCTGTGACCTCTTTCTTCCAAACCGGGACATCGGTCTTCACCCTATCCATTATCTCGGGGAGTGCCTTGAAGACCTCGGTGCGATGACCTCCGGCGACCAAGACATATATGGCGTCATCACCTGGTGAGATCTTGTCGACAACGTGATGTATCATCACCATTTTGATGTCGGGGCGGCTTTCAATATCACTGGCAATTTCCTCAAGCTTTGCAACAGCCTCGTCAGCGGCTTCGTAACACATTTTCTTGACGGTCTCGCCGTCGAAGGACTTGTCTCTAATGACTCCCACGAAGCAACCGATTGCTCCAGCGTCTTTGCCCAGCTTCTTCCTCATACGAGTCAACAGCAAAGGGAGGTCGACTTCGTCCTTGCAGTGAATCCCGATGTCCGGCATCAATTGTCGCCTCCGCACTTCGCGAAACAATATCTGGAGATGAAAATAAAATTGGTGAACATCATAACACTCACCCAACCAGCATAAACTGCCTAAAAATGTTAATTACTCAACCTTTTTAAGCCTGTGTTAGAGAGTATTTAAGGCAGGTTGATTTTGTGGCCGAGGTTAAAACTCAATTGCAAAACATTGTGCTCTCGGTGACTTATGAGGGCGTCGAGTTCGACCTGGAGAAATTGGCTAGGTCACTCGAAGGTGCGAGATACGACCCGGAGGTTTTCCCAGGCATCGCCTACAAATCTGACGACCCGCAGGCGTCTTTTCTGATATTTGCATCGGGCAAGATGAACTGCGTCGGCGCGAGAAGCATGAACGACGCGAAGCTTGCGATAAAGAGGCTCACCAAGAAGCTCCAAAAAGCCGGAGTCAAGGTAAAGACCGAGCCCAAAGTCAAGGTCCAGAACATAGTTGCCTCCTTTGATTTTGGGAGAGAGTTCGACTTAGAGAAGATAGCTAGAACATTTGACAACACCGAGTACGAGCCTGAAGTTTTCCCGGGACTGGTCTTCAGGTTGGATGAACCCAAGGTCGTGGTGCTCCTGTTCGTTTCAGGCAAGGGAGTTTGCGCCGGTGCAAAAAGCATGGCGGATATCAAGACGGCCGGAGCCAAAATAATAAAGCTGTTAAAGCAACACTGAATCTAAATCCAGATGAGTTTACAGCTCAAGCTACTTGGTCAGCTTTGCGACCGTGTTTGCTATTCTGAGCCCCAGGTCTTTGCAGTTATCCACAATTTTTTCGTCTGGTGGCCCCACGGAAGCAGCACCGTAGTGCATACCCTCGGAACGGCCCATAACCACCATGCCGTGGATGAGCATCGCCTCGACTAAGGAGAGCAAAGTAGTTTCGGCACCACTGACGCTGCTGCCCGAACTAGTGAAAGCCGCCCCGACCTTACCGTCAAGCTTACGGTATACCTTCAAGGACTTATCGATGAAGCTCTTCATTTTGGCTGACATCTGGCCAAAGTAGCAGGGCGAGCCAAGGATTATCCCATCGGTGTTAAGCAAGTCTTCAGGGCTCGCTTGATCAGCCTTCTTGACGACAACTTTCATTCCTTCTACACCTTTAACTCCCTCGACAACCGCGTGGGCCATTTTCTCAGTGTTACCTGAGGCCGAGTCGTAAATAACCAAAATTGTAGGCATATAAATCACTAATATTAAGTTATCGTACTTTTTAAATTTGTTTGATAGAAAAATTAGTAAAAGACTGATTTATCAGTGCGCAAATTATTTATGAAACTCGACTTTATATTTGATCAATGGAAATCTTGTTAATTCTGAGCCATCCCAGCAAGGAGAGCTTTAACCACGCCATTGCCAATGTTGCGAAATCTACTTTATCCGAGCTAGGGCATCAAGTAATCTACCACGACCTCTACGCCGAGGGTTTCGACCCACTTATCCCTGCTGAGGAAATTCCCGCAAATGGGGCTGTGGACTCGCGCATCAAAGCTCATTGCGAAGAGCTGATTTCGGCGGACGGAATCGTGGTCGTGCACCCGAACTGGTGGGGCCAGCCGCCCGCCATTCTCAAAGGATGGGTTGACAGGGTCATCAGACCTAGAGTGGCTTATAGATTCTACGGCACTTCAGAAGCCGGCATCCCTGAAGGTTTACTGAAAGCCAAAGTCGCGATAATTTTCAACACCTCTAACACTTTCGAGGAGCGCGAACAAAAGCACTACGGTGATCCTCTCGAAAATCTGTGGAAGATATGCATCTGGGACTTCTGCGGGGTGAAAAGATTCGTAAGAAGAAATTTTACGGTAATCGTCGAGAGTACTCTGGAACAACGAAAGCGGTGGCTTGAAGAAGTCAAGGAAATACTGACGAAGGAATTTTCATACGGCTTTTAAAAGAGAGTCTCAAACTTTGATCTTTTTGAACCTGTTCAGGCATTTTCGGTAAGAGCCGTAAAAATCCACGATGTAGTTCCAATAGAAAGGAGATTTGTTTATATCAGAACTCTTGAAGATTTTTTGATATTCCATCAGCTTGCCAGAATTAACGTCTCCAGACTTAATGGCCTTAGCAGCGACAGTCCCGGCGTACTGGCCCATTATCATGCTATGTATGGTACCTGATGCCCCAGCAGCCTCGCCAACATACATCACACCGTTGCCGACAATCTTTTCGTGACCTCTACCACCGTGCTGACTGGTGGCGTATCCGTAAGTCTGAACCGGGTGGGCACGTTTTATCTTTTTCGAAAAGACGATCTCTTCATTCGATTTAAGTTCCTCAAGCTTTTTGAGCGAGGGGACACCGACAAAGCAAGTATCACGAGCGTGAGGCCAGAAGTACATGTGAGGAACTATGTCTCGCCTAGTGCTTCTGTAGATTTCAATGACGCCACCAGTAAAGCCCTCAGTCCTAGTTAGCTCAGTAAGAACACCAGGAACTTGCTTGTCTTTGAAATTAGCCATGGCAAGCGGGCTGTTCAGGACTGCGGCTCCAGTGGCAACAATGATAATATCTGCATCTATTTTTGGCATAGTCTTTGACGACGTAGTGACGCCGCAGACCTGGCTCTTTTTTCTGAGAAAAGAAGTGACGCGTGTGTTCAGAAGAAGTTCAGCTCCAGCGCTTACGGCGAGCTTCGCCAATTCTTTGTCAAAATCTGACCTGGGAGTCAAATAGCCAAGTTCATTGCTTTTGATGTCCTCAAAGATCTCGCCAGTAAAAGCATCGCAGATTTTGAATCCTTTCACCCTTCTCAACATCAGCTTATCCTTAAGAATTGCGAGTATTTTTTCAGTGAAATCTGTTTGAATAAGCCACCCGGTGTCGTGACAGGGTATGCCCACTGCCAGATGCTCTTCCAAGAGCAACACCTTTGCGCCGCTCTCAGCAGCTGTTTTGGCTGCATAACTACCCGCAGGGCCTGCCCCGATAACCAATATGTCGTGATGCATTTTTGACAACCAAAATCGAATAACTTTACTTATATTATCAAGTTTACTGTTTTGGTCCTTAAAAATTTTGCTAAAGAAATTCAGTTAACAGTGTTTATCGAAGTTCATTTCAAATAGATCCAACAGAGATATAGGAAGCGCCGTCATCGAAGCATCGATCAAAAAGAAGAGCAAGGTCGTGGCAATCATGAGACCTAAGAAAATAACTGTTTCAAAGAAGTCAACTGGATCAAACGTCAAAAACCACCATGACAGGAAAGATAACTGAAATTGCCGATAAAGGCGCGACCGCGAGGCTGAAAATAGATTGCTTTCAGGTATTTTCATGACAATCATCAAAAAGTCTTTTATTGACATGAAACTAAAGGTCGGTTCAAAAGTTTATGCGACATTCAAGCTACTTCAATGCACATTATTTGAACCGATTTTCTAGGAACCTTCTAAGAACTTCAAATTTGGCCCTGAAAGCTATTTTTAACTTTGCCGACCAAAGAAGACTTCGATGCTATGCCGAGCATAATAATCGTCAGATATGGCGAGTTAGCACTCAAGAGCGAACCTGTCAGGAGAAGGTTCGAACAAGGCTTAGTGAAATCAATGAAACGTGTTCTCGGCAGCCTAAAATACATAATCTGGACAGAGCGCGGCAGAATCTTCGTGGAAACTAGTTCGGCTGCCACCGCAATTAAACGGCTGGCCAAGGTGCCAGGCATAACTTCACTCAGTCTTTCAACAAGGGTAGAGGCCAACATGAACGCCATTAATCTTTATGCTGTGAAAATGGCAAGAAAATTGTTGAAACAAGGCATGTCCTTCGCCGTCAAGACCAACAGGACGGGGGATCACTCTTTCACAAGCAAAGATGTGAACGCGGAGGTCGGTACAGCGGTGCTTTCCGCTGTGAAGGGATTACGCGTCGACCTCGCCGAACCAGAAGTCCGGATATCTGTCGAAATCCGAGGAGATAACGCCTACATGTTCTCGAGCACCGTGAGCGGCATCGGCGGTTTGCCTGTCGGCACACAAGGAAAAGTGATGTCGATTTTTTCCGGAGCGAGAAATGACTTCGCTGCCGCATTCATGATGATAAAACGTGGCTGCACTTTGTTCCCGATATTCTTGAATCCGGAGGACGGCATGGAGAACCAAAAAATCAAAAGAACTGTCTTGTCAGCAAAGAAGCTTGTCGAATTCGACTCCGCGCCAGCAATTTGGGTTTTTCCTTTCAAGAGAATCTCGAATATCATCAAGGAGAAATTCCCCAAAGAGCTTGAGTTCTACATTCTCAGGCGTTGCGCGTTGCGAGCCGCTGAGTCCATCGCCAAACGCGTCGGAGCCGAAGCCATTGTCCTAGGTGATGACGCCAGAATGATTACTGCTTTGGGGCTGCCAGACATCAGTTTCATAGACTCAGTTTGCAAAATGGCCGTCCTCCGACCGCTTGCTGGACTGGACGATGCGAGCATCAAGCAGCTAGTTGAAAAAGCTGGGTTGGGGTCTGCAACCGGGCCATTTCTCAAATACCACTCCAATATCGCCGTCTTTGAAAACATCCAAAATTTGGAAAGGGAGATAAACATCGAGGGGATTATTGATGATGATTCGAAGAGGGCAAAGTCTATAAGGCTCGTGAATACATGAACTTGACCATTAATCCTTCAGCCGCAATAACTGGCGAGATGGAAGCCACTCCCTCGAAGCTCCACACTCAATTCGCTACAGTGCTAGCGATACTAACTGGAGGAAAGAGTGTCATAGAGTCACCACTGAGGGTAAGGGACACGAACGTGATATTAAGGGCTGCCGAGTCACTTGGTGCCGTGGTGAAAAGGTCACAGGAAAGATGGTCTATCTGGGGGAATGGCGGGGAGATTAAATCAGACAAGAACATGATTGATGCGAAGAATTCTGGGACTGCTCTCAGCCTCTTAACCTCAGTCGCAACACTCTCTCCAACGCCGATAGTGCTCAACGGTGATGTCCAGTTGCGCTCCCGCGCGATGCCTGGATTTTTGAAAGCCCTGCGCGCCATGGGCACGGAGGTTTACTCGACGAAACCGAACGACAGCCCGCCGTTCATGGTCTTCGGAGGGGGTTTGGCTGGAGGGAGAGTCAGACTCGGAAACTTTGAGCCGAATTTACTTCCATCCATCCTTCTCGCAGCGCCTTACGCCAAGAAGAAAGTAGATCTCAAGGTCAAGGCATTGCCGCCCGATCCGGTTTCGGATTTGATGAAAATCGGGCATGTAAAAATAATCGAGAAAAAAAACACAATATCTGTGCCCAAGCAATCTTACCGGGTCTTCAACTATCGAGTGCCGAGGGAGATCTCCAGCGCCGCCCCTTTCATAACGGCAGCAGGCCTGACCAGCTCAAAGCTCAAAGTTAATTGTTCGGAAAAAGTCAAAGGAAGAGATCAAGAGTTCATCAAATACATAAAGTCGTTCGGCATGGGCGTTCATATCTCGAGAAATGGGATTAGCGTCGAGGGCAAGCAACGACTGAAGGCCGCAAAACTTAACGTCTCATCCTGCCCCGAACTCTTACCCTTGCTCGCAGTCGTCGCCTGCGTTGCCAAAGGCAGAACGCTGTTATACGGAGCAGAGGGTGCCAGGTCTATGAAATCTGACCGCGTTTCGGCAATCACCAACGAGCTGCGCAGGATGAAAGCAAAGGTTTTGGAGAGGAACGACGGACTGCTTATCCACGGGCCAGTCAAACTCAAGGGATGCGACGTTGACGACCACAACGACTACGCAATAACCGCAGCACTTGTTGTGGCCGCCATAATCGCTGACGGAAAGACGACGGTAAAAAATGCTGCAGATTCACTTGGAACTTCCTATTCCAGATTCATCTCGACTTTCCAAGCGCTCGGCGGCAGCATCAGCTACGGTCACTCGGTAGCCTGAATGTTAGGAATTTTGAAACAAGACGGTTAATTAGCCCCACTCAATTATCGTGAAGCGTGGTCGAGTGAGGGGACAACTCAGCGTGGAATTCATAATCGTGCTTACTGGAATGCTCCTTGTAGTCGCGGCGGTCTCCATACCAATTCAAAGTCAGGCCCGCTCAGACATCGAAAAGATGACCAAGCTCGTTGAAACTAAGGAAGCTGCGAACATCCTCGCAGGAGCCGTGAACAATTTATATGCGGGAGGGCCAGGCTCCAAAATTTCAGTGGAATACTACCTGCCTCAAGGAGTGGTCGCCGTCCGCATGTGCGGTTATGATCAAGCCGAGGTCGACGGGTTGCTCACCGCTGATGCGACTATTCCCATAAACGGACGTGCAGATATCCAAGTTTTTCTGGATTTTGATGGCGATGGACTTTGGGACAACAAACGCGAAGCCATAGTCGTCATCGATACTATCTTGCCGAGTCGTTGGTACGAAGACGCTGCCGAACGCGATAATGATTGGGTGAGGGAAAACTGTGTCCATGTCGAGGAAAGCTCTTTGAAGGTCGGGTCAGTCTACGGGACGCTCTCCGGAAGAACTTTGCACTTAACTAACTTGACTTATCTCTTCGACCCCGCACAGGCATATCCACGAATGGTGGTAATCAAAGATGAAATTTCCTAGTTTAAGCGCACGAGGCCAATCCGCGGTCGAGTACTTGATAATATTCTCGGCTGTACTGTCGCTGTTCGTCGCGGTGACCTTCAGCCAGATGATAAATCCTTCCAGCGACGCCGCCAGAGACTCGCTTTATCTATCGCAGGCGAGAACGGCGGCGGACTCAATCGCCGGTGCTATAAATACCGTCTACGCAAACGGCCCTGGTGCAGTGAAAAGCTCTACTTTACAGATGGATAAGAGTTGGACTATTCAGCTGGATAACATCAAAAATGTAGTCAGAGTAAATATTGAAACTTCCACGGGAGGCGAGAATCTAGAGGACAATTTACAATACAAAGTAATCGGCCATCATTCAATTTCAAAAGTGCCAGCAGGAACTTACACTTTAATCGTGGAATGGCTCGAAAATGAAAACACGCAAGAAAACTTGTGCGTAGTCTCGCTCGCCAGCAAAAAGATCTATATTTACATCAGACCGGAGGGAGATTAATATGAAGTGGCGTGATAGGGGATTTTTCTCAATCGACGCTTTGTTTGCGCTGACGCTTCTGCTAATGGTCTCAGCTGCTTTCTTGAACATCTATGAAGGCAGGAGGACTTCAGCGGAAGCGGTCAGTGCAAGTTTGGAGGCAAAAATGGTAGGCGAGAAGATGGCCTCGGCAATAAACACCGTCTACGTAAATGGACCAAACTTCAGCCTCAAAATTAATCTCCCAGAAAATATCGGCAACTATGCCTACGAGATCTCTTTCGACAACAGCTCGCGATTTATATCCGTGGAAACTGGTTCTTGGGGGGCTGTCAACGTGCTAGTTGTCTGCAAAAACATGAAAAATTTCGTGCTGGAACAAGAAAACCTTGGGCGCCAGATTTTGATCTTTTGGGAAGGAGCCCAGTTGAGGATAGTGAACTCATGAAAGGTCAATCAAGTGCCGAATTGTTGATACTCGTGGGAGGAATACTGCTAACAGTCACGTCTCTGCTTTCCTTTGGATTGGGAAGTAACGAGTCAGCAATCGTTATGCAAGCTACCCGTGACGGAGCCGAAAACGCAATCTTCAACATCGGCACCGGATACGGCTGCTCAATCGACATCGATAACTTGGCATTTAATTCAGGAATAATAACGATCTCAGTCTCCGTGAGAAACGCACCGCCAGACAATTTTACCTGGAGCAACTTTAGCGAAAACGTGGTTAAGAAAAACATCAAAGAAGCGGCACTCAAGCTGATTCAGAATGCAGTCTATGGGCAAATCCCATCAGCCGTTGCACCAGTAAAGACCGCCAGTTACACTTACGACGTGACCGTCAACGCAAGACAGGTGACTAAATGAACAACCGTGGTCAAGTCTTTACATTAGACATGTTCTTCGCGCTTATTCTGACAGCTCTGATAGTCGGTTATTCCGGTCTGGCCATGGAACAGGTGCGTCGGCAAACTGACGATTATATGCTTAGATATTCTCTTGAACAGACAGCAAGCGAAGCTGCAGATGTGCTCATCAAGACTCTGGGAAGGCCCAGCAATTGGGGAGTAAACATGGACTCTTTGGAAACACTGGGAATGGTGATAGAAGATACTTCTGGCAATCCAGTTCCGAATGCCCTTTCCCTGTCCAAATTTGAAAATCTGAGGTCTTTCTGCAAAAACAATACGTGGAACAGTAATCCAAAAGTTACCCGGGCTGTGATGAGTCTTTTCGACAACTCGGAAAAGTTTGAGATATTGTTATTGGATGAGAATTCCGGAGAAAATCTTTGGCCACCAATCTACCCAAACTGGGACATAAAAAGCTCTTCTGGTGCGGAGTCATCCTTGGACGTCGTCGTGGTGAAAAGAATAATCACGACAAACGTGAAAACTGAAAATATAGTTGAAAATCTGATACATACGGCTACACCTCCGGAGTTTATTATGTATTTTTGGATAGAACCAGGAGAATTGAACACTCGAGATTGGTACGTGATATTAACAAGATATCTACCGCCCCCGCCAGTCCAACCAGAGATAAGAGTCTGGGTGAACAGAAATCCGCCCGACGGGGACGGGGATTGGGATTTTAAATCTCCCCCGGACATTTCACCTTTTAAGATGCGAATTAATGGGATAGACTATCCGGATGGTTCAGATTATGCTTTTCCAGTACCGTTGCACGAGGGCTTGAACTTTGTGTGGATAAGGGTCGCGGGCAAATACGCGCCAGCGGACGTTTCAATCGTGACGTTGCCGAAAGGCTCCCCGACAAGACTTGTGGAACTTCCTCCCGTAGCAACTCTGGAACTCAAGTTATGGAGGTAAACTTATGAATTCACAAAGTAAACAAGAGGGTTTCATATTCAGCCTCGATGCGACGCTGGCAATAATCATCGTGATGATAACTCTGGCCGGAGTGGCGAGCGTTGCTGGCCCCGAATTGATTTATCAGCAACAAGGTTATTTGCGTCTCGAAAGGTATGCCAACGACGCGCTTGAAGTGCTGCAACTCACCGGCACCATGGACTCGATTTTGAGCTATCTGAGGCAAGGCTACCTGGAAAATGCTGAAAACTTGGCCGAGTCGGAGCTTCGAAAAATTTTGCCAAAAGATATACAGTTCAGATTGGTCATTGGGGAGGTTGGCAATTCGAATTTAGAAAATGTTTTTCCAAGTTATGGAAAACATGAAGGATGGATAAAAGAGTTTGAAGAAGCAAAAGAAATAGCTACGGCCGTCAGAATTTCGATGCTGCCGCCCAGTGACAGACTCAAAGTACTGGCTTGGGTGGATAACGACGACGAGCTTTTCATGGAACAGTTGATCATAGCGGCTGCCATCGATAATAAGAGCGTCAACGACGTGACCTTATTCTGGAATGAAATCGACACTGCACTCGTAAACTGGCAACCTGGTCATCCTTACTACGATGTGGTTTTTATACCGGATGCGGAGGTGGACCTAGCCCCAGTCGGCTTTGCGACTAAAATCTCCGATTTAGTTGTGTACGAAAAAAGAGACGGCCGACTTGTTGTTGGTGGAAGCACGCTTTTTTACAACTCACAGATAACTGAGGCCGACGGATATCTTTGGGAATCTCTTGGAGTACAATGGAATGCCCCTCCGCAACAGATATCTGGGCCGCCTTTGGATAACATGCAAATAATCAACAATGAAAACTTTGTGACACTGCCTTATCCTGAAGGAGACAATATTGAATATAATCATAATTACGACCAGTATATTTACACGCCGCTTGACAATTCCTGGGTTGTGGCACAATGGGGAGAAACCCCTGACGGAATCTCCCCACCTCTTATGGGGATAATTGTGCGTCCCGAGGGTTATGAGCACAGTTGGTTGGGGACACTGTCGAAGCCGGCAGTGCTCTTCAATACGCGCTTCGCGCAAAGTGCCACCGACTTTGAAAATTCACTAGGTACAATCGACTGGATAAACTTGGCGAAGCGAGCAATTGGCTACGAGGAAGCACCAGGGCCGATATCCCTCTACGTCTGGAGAGGTTCGGAGGTCGAATAATTTGACGAAGTTGCGCAACGAACAATGCGGGTTTGTCTTAAGCGGCATAGCTCTACTTCTCATCCTTCCCGCGATGCTGCTTGCAGTTTCCAGCTTGAAAATAATAGAAATCGGGGGAGAATCAACTTCGATACAAGCACTTTCCGATAAGGTAGATTATACTGGAAGAAATGTCACGAACACTATAAAATTCATGCAGACTAATAAAATACCAATCAATGAAAGTGTGTTAAAATCGCTCGCAGAAAATTACAGCTCGGCCACAGGTTTGCTCGTAGATGTCACTATCGAATGGATATACCCGTTGTGGATTCACGTTCAAGACACGGGAATTAACCACTATGCTGGGACTAGGTACTGCTCCATCGAAGAAATTTACTCGGAAGGATGGAACTATTCTTTTGAAGATCTTGATTTGAACTTTGGCCAAAACGTCGACTTCGATTATGATGAACCTTCTCTGCTTGTCGAAAAAAAAGACGGAAAGCTGAACATAACAATCGCGGCCCATGAAAGCAGTTACCACTCTGACGTCTACTACTCCAGCGCGTTGCTGTGGCTTGGTGTGGGCGGCAACGAGGGCAACCATATCGGAGAAAACGTGGAGATTGAGGAGAACTTATTCAATTTGTTCCGAACAATTGGAATCGATATCAGGGACCCAAGAAACTTGGCAAGATACGTTGAAAATATCGTACTGATATGATAGTTTATTGACATGACATACCAACTTGAAAGGTGAGAATTTATGTCGGAGAAAAAGTCAAAATCAACCGATTTCTTCGGGAAGGTTGGAGACGCAGTCCTAGGAACAAAAGCGAAAAGCATGGAAAAAAATGCAATAAAAAAACAAAGACAGCCGCAACCGAAAAAAACACGACGAGAAATTCCCAAACGACTGCAAAGCTTCTTTGAAAACCGAAATGCAAGCTGGCCGGAGTACGCCATGCTCAAAGTACAGCTCGTGATACTGGCTTTTTTCTTAACAGCAGTGGTCTATTTGGTCTTTTTCCCTGGTGAAAATCTGATATTCATTTTCCTGTTGACAGTTTTCAGCGCATGCTTGATTTACTTGACGAAGACTCAAATCAAAAGAGCTTTCGGAAGAGATTATCCGGCTTACAGAGGATTCGTCGTCATGTGCATAGCAGTAGCTTGGGTCTTTGTGACTATTATAAAGTTCTTCACTGTTACCTATGCTATCGAGACGATGCAGCTAGTTCTGATTCCACCTATGATCGCAATCGGCTTCGTCGCTGCTGCGTTCTTGTTTTTCAGACTCAAGTACGGACGCAATTTCACTTATGGAACTGTGGAAGAGACTCGTGGACGGAGAGCTATGGTCAGAATAGGTTATGATATCCGCAGTAACGTCAAGGCAGGACTCTACACTGTGGAAAGCTTCGCCAAAGTCAAACGCGGAGACATCGTGAAGATTGGCGTGGAGAGGCCAATGCTCGGTATGAGAGGAGCCAAAGTGAAGGCAATACTGGAGAAATCCAAGTAAGCTGATCAGGACTTCACATTTGCCTGAGAACTTTTATACGCTCAGAAAGTGGAGGATGCGTAGCGAACAGGCTGTCCAAGGCTGTTCTCTTTGGATCTGAGAAGAATAGGTGCGAAATCGATTCGTCGATGTCCATGTGTCCTGAATTCTTGCTTCCTATTTTTTCTAGGGCGGAAGCCAATCCTTCAGGGTAACGCGTGAGCTGCACCGAGCTGGCGTCGGCCAGGTATTCCCTTTTTCTTGATATCATTGCTTGGACGAGTCGAGTAGCTATCGGTGCAAAGATTGCCAAAAACAAGCCGACGAGGAGCAAGATTACAACAGCGCCGCCGCCTTTATTCTCACGTTGGCTGGACCTACCGGCGAACCAGAAGCTTCTCAAAATCAGGTAACTCAATATGGCGGCGAAGCCGACGAACACGGCAATCATCGTCATAAAACGGATGTCATAGTTCCTCACATGTGAGAGCTCGTGTCCAATCACTCCTTCCAGTTCAATCCGGCTCAGATTCTCAAGGGCTCCAGTCGTGACGCCTATCGAGGCATGCTGCGGATCGCGGCCGACAGCGAAAGCGTTGATCTCGTTGCTCTCGATAACATAAATCTTTGGAGCAGGGATACCTGCCGCCAAACTGAGGCCCTCAACAGTGTTTATCAGATAAGTGTGCTTCACGGAATCGACTGGCTTGGCCTTCATGACGCTCAGCGCCGCACGATCGCCGTACTTGTACGAAACTAGTGCTTGCAGGGTCATCCAGACCACGCCAAAAATAACTATGAAAATCACAAAATCGGGGGCGAAGATATAACCTATAGTGGCGAGAAGCAAAACCACCATCGCGGTTATAGGTAGAACTAGAAGGAAGGAATTGCGCTTGTTCCTGCTGATTTGATCGTAGAAGCTGAGTCTCTGCATCAGAAGGTCACTTTGGGAACCGCCCGCTCAGTCTCCGTGACCTCAAAGTAGGGCTTTTGCTCGGTCCTGCCCATTCTCTTGGCGAACCACTTTCCGGGGAAGGTGGTTATCGCGTTGTTGTAAGTGAGCACCGAGTCGTTGTAGAACTGTCTAGCATAGGCGATCTTGCTCTCAATCCCGTCGAGCTGTTCCTGTAGAAGTTTGAAATTATCGCTCGCTTTCAGGTCAGGGTAGTTCTCGGCCAAGGCGAAAATCGTCTTCATGGCAGCCGCCAGCCCGACACCAGCACTCATCTTGTCCTTGACGTTCTGGGCACCCATCATCTTCTCCCTAGCCTTTGTTACCGTCGCGATGGCTTCTTTCTCGTGTGTCATGTAGCCCTTGACGGTCTCGACCAGGTTGGGCACCAAATCCGCTCGCTTCTTGAGCTGGACATCAATCTGCGACCAGGCGTTGTCAATCCTGTTGGAAGATGAGATGATGCGGTTGTAGTAGCCGAAGAAAAGCGCGATAATCAAAAGCACGATAATTACTATCACGCCCAATAGTACCCATTCCCACATACTATCGCCTAGTGCACGTTGATTCTCCTCTCCTTTAAATATATCCAAAAAAGCTCAAAATAAGTGTCCAATAAATGTCTCCAAAGATGACCAGGATAAAAGCTCCAGCTGCAAGCGCCGGCCCGAAAGGGAGGCCGGGCTTTATTTTCAAGCGGTTGTCTGTCTTCTTGGATCTGACAAGCTTCTTCAACACCCCCACTTGATAGCGAGTGAGTCCCGCGGCTCGTCTTGGGCTCGTGTAAACCTTGTCCCAATCTTTGTGCATCGAGAACCAACCAGACCAACGCCCAACTTTGCCGTCCTTCTCATAGATAGTCTCAGCGGGAATCATGCCCTCCTTCAGCTCAGTTATTTTCACTTCGTCGAAGAACACTTTCCGACCCCGAGCCTGACGAATTATCGCGTAGATGGCGAGGACAGGGATGCTCGCAATGACGCTATTGAAAAGTATGGTAAGAGGTATTGGGTAGAACGGGTTACCAAAAGGCATATTATAGCCGTAGAGCAGAGCACCCAGAGCCGTGAAGAGCTTGACGTCACCACCGGCCCAACCTCCAGTAAGCCACAGTACATAGCCGATGACGAAGCTGATTATCGCTCCCAAGGCTCCAGAAATGGCAACCAACAAGTCCATCTTGCTGAGACCGAGAAGTAAGTAGAAACCAACTCCAATAGCGATCATCGGATAGTTGAGCTTGTTCGGAATTATGCGCCATCGCATGTCGGTATAAACCGCGATGCTCGACCCAATCAAAGCGACAGCTGCCGGAACTAGATCGAGGCTTGTCAAAATCGTCACCCCCAACTAATCTCCCTTAAGCTCGTATCCAAGGGCCAAAAAAGTACCCACCAGTCCCGGAATCACCACGTTGTCTCTTACGTTGTCAATCTGACCGTCGATGCTCGAACCAAGTCCTTGTGATGTCAAAATTATCAAAACAACTACGGAGGCCACCAATAACAAAACTGCGCCCAACATGAGCATGAATTCAAAAGTTCCCTGAGAAAGCTTTTCCATACTGTCACGACACATTATGCTATTTGAGGACAACTTATTAGGTTGTAAAGTTGGTCCAAGACTGTCAAATGACAAACAAAAAATATTTGGATGCGCTTCGGGATTTGGGCATAGTGCATATGCCTTGAACTCCCAAAGCGCATTCCTAAACACCCTGACTTTGTTAGTTTTGTATCAGCCGCTAACTGACGTTGGCTGCGTCGAACACGTTTTTGCCCTGGTATTGTATCTTGAGCACATCTCCAGTCATGTTACCAGTAGCAATCAATGCTATCGGTATACCTCGCTGTAAAGTCGCTGATCCAGCTTGCCAATCGCTGCCTGTTGGGTATATCTTAGTCGCGCCTCTGTATATTGCGTACTCCCAATCAGACGCGGAAATTGATGTGGGGACCATCGTGCTGGACGGTGTGAAGTTCACGTTGTCGCTGTTCTTTATCGCCGTACCAGTTATGATTGCTGTCGGACCGGTGCTGGTAACATAGTACACTGCTATGGCGACGATGACCAATACGGCTGCTAACATAAGCAAGTATTCAGTTGCGCCCTGGCCTCGCTTTCCGAACCTCATTTTTTTATCCCTCCTGAACTAACCTCCAAGAAGTTTCAATTTAAGAACTTCTTTACAAATTTCGAAAGTTTTAGTTTCTAAACTTGAAACTCGATTTTACGCCCGAAAAATATTTAGTGAGAAATTGTTGCAGCAGAAAAATTGTTAAAGGGTTTGTGGCGCCATAAGGCTGACTATGTAACCGGCCACTATGAAGACGATTGTCGCCACTATCATGAACGGAATTGTATAAGGGATACCTTTGGACATTTTTCCATATCTTAACACACCCACAGCCAAGCCACAAATGATCGCTTGAATCGCGTTGTAAATCATGGCAATAGTGACCATCTCGGGGGGCATTCCCGCCTTGTTCCCGCCTACCGAGATACCGCTGACTCCAACCGTAAGACCCACGATGAAAGGCGCGGCAAAGAGGGCGACGGCGTAAAGGAATAGAACTTGCTGGGTTGTAGCTGCCTTCCGTTCACGCTGGATGGCCTGAACTTCTTTGGCGTCTGTGGAGACAGAGTCGAGAACGCTGGCTAAGGCCGCGCCACGCTCGATGCCCTCGACAATGAGTTGAAAGGAACGGTGGTAGAGTGCCGAGCACGATCTTCTGGAAAGAGCGAGGAGGGCACCGGTGAGCGACCTGCCCCGATTGACCTCAGTAATCACTCTCTCAAACTCCAGAGACAACTCACCGTATTTGGACTTGGCAATATCCTCAAGGGCGGAGTCGATCCCGACTCCAGCGCGTAAAGTGCTTGACATTTGGCGAAGGGCATCAGGTAGCATGCGCTCCAACTCTGCAGCCCTGCGTTGAGCTAGAAAAGCAGGTAAGCCTCTAGTCAGACCAATAAAAATTCCGACTGCCACGAAAGGTGCGATTAGAAGAAACATCAAAAGTTCAAGGATTAAAGCTACGAAAGCTGTCGCTACAGCCGCAATTAACGACAGAACGAGCACTAGGCCAAGGAAAGCGTCCGCGGAAAGTCCAATCTTAGTGGACTCCAGTCGACGGTTCAAATCTCCTATGAATTTCTCCGAGAAAAGACGGCGAACCAGGCCAGACAGTTTTTGGGAGAACGTCATCGTCACAGCCTCGGCTCGAACCTCTTTATCATCATTATGAAGTAGAACAGCAGGAATGGAAGGAGAAGCAGGTAGATTACCCCCGCGGCCGTGGGCGAGATAACTCCACCCCCACTGCCGCTCGACGAGATGTTTATGGTAATCATCAGCATGGCGGGTATCACTGAGGAGACAAACATGTAAATCAAAGTGAACATGTTGAGGGACTGAGTGTAATCTCGCAATTTCATGCGCATTTCGAACGCCGTCTCATCTGCCAGAGTGTTCAACGTCTTCGCCAAATCGCCGCCGGTTCTCAGCGCCCTTTGTATCTGCCGCGTCGCCCGACGGAGCGGCTCGGAGTTGACCCTTTTATCCATTGATGCTAGCGCTTCCTCGAAACCTGCGCCCGCGTTCATGTCCCGAATGAGTCTATCGAACTCTTCAGAAAGGGCACCATAACTGGCCCTGCTAACGGAGGTCATAGTCTCGGGTAATCCTATTCCTGAAGTGAGTTGTGTGCCCATGTGTCTGAGTGCATATGGCAACAGTCTGTTCACTTCGGCGACCCTTGTTTTCGCCCTGCGTTTGGGCTGTGTTCTTGTGAAAAAAATGGAGAAGAAGAAAGACAAGCCTCCGCCCAAAATCAAGAAAATGAGTTCAATATTCAGGAATACCATTAGAGATATCGCGAACGTTGTCACGATGGCGCTGATACCAATCATCTTAGCGGCGTAACGCTCTGGAGTGGATCTTATGTTGGCTCGATAGAGATCAGCGTCCATTCCTTTGAAGAATCTTGCAAGTTTTTGAGCAGGTCTTTTGAATATTGCGAAAAAAATATCTGATAGTCGCTCCGAGGAATGTCTTTTAATCTTGACTGTTTCCTCATCCCATTTTTCCTCCTTCTTTTTTTCTGTCAGTGTTTCCTCGGAAAGAACGGCCAGCTCCTTTATGTCCCTTAATCTTTTTGAGACCTCCTTCTGTCTGTCGATTTGTGTTCTGGACTTCTTCACCGACGAAGGCAATCGTTGAACGGAACCTCCCAAGTTGAAAATTCCGCCGCCGATCGCCGAAAAGAGGCCCCTCACGCTCTTTCGGGACTTTTTAGCGGGCATGACATCACTATTGGCGCCTCGCCTTCTCCGACTTTACGCGGCGCAATACGGAATCTTGGTCAAGATAATAATCCTGGATTAACTTGCCCACTTCGAAGAGGTTTCTGATGCCTTTTTGCTTCATCCAATCGAGGACCGCCTCTCGCTTTTTTAGTTCCTCCTCGATCTCGGTTCCGCTTATGCCACTGAACTCGGCAATCGTACGTTTTATCTTGCTCGGCACGCCAGTTGGCTCCACGTCGTCTGTCTTTGGATTCCACCTGAAAATCCTGCTGAGCTGCGGCTTACCTCCCTCCAAACCAGTAACTTCGGCCACCTCAGTTATACGGCGAATCTGACCTTTCTGGCGATGGTAAATTCGCTGTTGCATGATTATGGCGTCGAGCGCCTGAACCATGATGTCTGGGACGCCCATTGGTGGTTCGGTCAGCCGCGCGACAGTTTCCATCGCGCTGTTAGCGTGAACTGTACCCATACAACCGTCGTGTCCCGTGTTCATCGCGGTGAACATTGTCCGAGCCTCAGGCCCCCTGACCTCACCGACGACCATTCTGTCAGGTCTCATCCTCAAAACATTTTTGACCAAATCATCCATGGTTATTTCCCCTCGGCCCTCGACGTTAGGCGGCCTGGTCTCCATTCTTATCCAGTGTCTGTGCGGCAGCTGGAGCTCGGCAGTGTCCTCTATCGAAATTATGCGTTCCCGTTCCGGGACGAAAGTCGTGGCGCAGTTTAATGTCGTGGTTTTCCCCGAGCCAGTTCCCCCAGCAATCAGGACATTGGCCGGTTTCACACCAAGTCCGTCAACTATCAACCAGAGAAAAGCCGCGAAGTTTATCGAGGAAGTACCGTAGTCAAGGATGTCCACTATAGTCAGTGGATCCTTTCTAAACTTTCTGATGGAGATAGTTGGACCGCCGAGGGAAACGGGAGGAATAGTAGCGTTAACTCTGCTTCCATCGGGGAGCCGAGCATCAAGAAGCGGCGTTTGTTGGTCTATGCGTCTACCCACAACTCTGGCCATTTTGTCTATTAGGTACTTTATAGAAATATCGTCGTTGAAGATGATGTTGGTGTAGCACATCCCGTATCGCCTATGATAAACATATACGGGCTGCCCCACGCCAGTGACCATTATGTCCTCTAATTTGTCGTCGGCTATAGCTGGGTCTAACATTCCATAACCGAGCATGTCACGAACGGCAAGCTCTCCGAGTTGTTCGAAACGTCCTGTGGGGATGTTGGCGCCCTTGCCCTCACGGGCAATAATCTTTAAAACTTCTTGTGTGAACGTGCGCTGTCGCTTCGTCGGGTCTGCAATTTTTTCAGGATTTATCTTTATCTCTTCGACCGCGATTTCCTTGGCAATGCTAAGAAGTCGCTGCTCCTCTTTAGACATCTCGGGGACTTTTATCCGATAAAGTGGCAAAACTTGGCCCTCCACAGACACTATATCGACTTGTCCATAACTCTCCAAAGTCTTCTCGCGGCCAACAAATTTTTCAATTTTAGGAGGGTGAAATTCAACTGCTTGCTTTTTCTGACTCGCGGTCAACTTAATCTTCGACTTGGGTTTCTCTATCAAGATGTCCGACAGCAGCCCGCCTTTGCTCTCGCCTAAGAAGGAGAAATCGGGCGTCCTTATTGTTCCAGATTTTCCCATTAAAGACTTTGAAACAGCCAGCCTGACTTTCCTTGAGGTGTTTTTTTTAGACACTTTTGGCACGGATAGACCAACCAACGTAAGTTTTAAAAGCGATAAAAAGATTATTTATCAAATACTGAAAGTAAAGTTTAAATCCGACCAGAAAGTTAAGGATTAGGAGATGATGTTATGAGTGCACTAGGTGGAAAGCAGGTACTCGTGTTACCGGAAGGTACGCGAAGAACAATTGGGCGTGATGCCCAACGTATGAACATACTCGCAGCCCGTGTCATAAGCGAAGCCGTTCGCACGACATTGGGCCCGAGAGGAATGGACAAAATGTTGGTTGACAGCTTGGGCGACGTTGTCATCACCAACGATGGCGTCACCATCCTCAAGGAGATGGAAGTCGAACATCCGGCCGCAAAGATGCTGGTCGAGGTCGCAAAGACCCAAGACGAGCAAGTCGGCGATGGCACGACTACGGCCGTCATCATTGCAGGTGAGCTGCTGCATGAAGCCGAACGTCTTTTGGACCAATCAATTCACCCAACGGTGATTGCAGGCGGTTACAGACTAGCAGCTGAAAAAGCACAGGAGATCCTGGAAAAAATAGCTGAGCCTCTAAAAATAGAAGATGAAACCATTCTAAAGAACATTGCCACCACGGCCATGACCGGCAAAGGAGCCGAAGGTTCGAGAGACCTTCTCTCCGGACTTGCTGTAAAAGCGGTAAAACAAATAGTCGACAAAACAGATAACGGATATATCGCCGACATCGACTACATCGGCGTGGAGAAAAAACCCGGGGGGAGCACGGACGACTCCCAGTTAATTCAGGGAGTGATTTTGGACAAGGAGAGAGTTCACCCCGGAATGCCGAAAAGGGTCAAAAACGCGAAAATAGCCCTTATCGACAGCGCCATTGAGATAGAAAAAACAGAAACCGATGCCGAAATAAGGGTCACCAGCCCTGATCAGCTGAGAGCCTTCATGAACGAGGAGGAGTCCATACTCAAGAAAATGGTAGACAAAGTAGTGGCCACAGGAGCCAACGTCGCCATATGCCAGAAAGGTGTGGACGACTTGGCCCAACACTACTTCTCGAAAGCGGGAATTTACGCCGTCAGACGGGCAAAGAAATCGGACATGGAGAAACTAGCCCGCGCGACTGGTGGAAAAGTCGTCACCAACCTCGACGACCTGAGCGCCAACGACCTCGGCAAGGCAGCTTTGGTGGAGGAAAAGAAAATCGGCGACGACAAAATGACATTCGTCGAAGGATGCAAGGACCCACGCGCTGTGAGCCTAATAATAAGAGGCGGCACCGAACATGTGGTCGACGAGCTGGAGAGGGCAATACACGACAGCCTCTGCGTGGTGGGTGCGGCAATTGAAGACGGTAAATACGTCGTGGGCGGCGGTGCGCCGGAAATAGAGCTGTCCAAAAAGCTTCGTGAATATTCAGAAGCGGTTGGGGGAAGGGAAGCACTTGCCGTAATCTCCTTCGCCAACGCCGTGGATTCAATACCCAGAACTTTGGCTGAAAACGCAGGTCTGGACAGCATTGACATTCTCGGCGAACTCCGTGCGAAGCACGAAAAAACAGACGGCAAATACTTCGGACTCAACACCTACGCTGGCAAAGTTGTGGACATGAAGAAAGAGGGCGTCCTTGAGCCGCTCCGGTCCAAGACTCAAGCCATCAAATCTGCCAGTGATGCCGCCATCATGCTTTTGAGGATAGACGACGTGATGGCTTCTTCCAAACACGGTCCGGCCATGCCCAAAGGCCCCGGCCCGGGTGGAATGGGAGAGGACTCAGAAGACTAAAGAACTTAGATCTTCATGAAGACGACGGCCGCCAAAGCGGCGCCGTGATGTTCGACGACGTGGGCAGATGAAATTGAGGTTACCTTTGTGGGTTCGAGCCCGCGTCTTTCCATCATGTATCTGACCATCGCCTCAGCCGTCCTGCCCGCGGTCTTCTGAGAGATGCCAATGTCGTGGTACTCAGAAACCATCCCATGGGAGTTATTGCTGATTGCAATCCCGACGGCAGCCGCTATCTTCTGACCCGGTGTGGAGCTGCAAATCTTTGAAATGACCAAAGGGACTATTCTCCCGGGCTCCATCGGCTTCCATCTGACTATCTTGCATCCGATTGGCCAGATACTGGAGACAGGTACGATATTAAGTTCGGCTATTCCTGCTTTCCTGAGTGCATTGTCAAAAGCCACGAGTTCGAACGGGCCGTCTGCGTCACCGGCGACAAGTGCCGCTTCCTTTGGTACGCCCCACATAAGTTCACACCATTCTAGGTCTGTGCGTCAATTTCTCCAAAAGCATGCCCTCGATTTTCAACGGCAGCTTGCGCCTTGAGACCTCCAGAGCCTCGTCGAGTTTTGTCTCATGTTCTGCATAAATTTCAAAAAGTGGTTCGCCTTTATCTACTTTGCCCTCTTTCTTTCGAAGCAGCACCAAGCCAGCCCCCTTGTCTCTTGGGGCCCCCGCAGCACGGGCAATCTGGCTGACTTGCTGGTTGTATATTTGAGTCACATAGCCAGAATAAGGAGCGACGACGACCTCTTTTTTATCTCCGATGGGAATGTCATCGGGCTTGATGTCGGGGTTCCCACCCTGGGCTTCAATTATCTCGCGCATCTTTTGGTAGGCTTTGCCTGACTTTAGAATATCGACCGCCATTTCCTTGCCCAAACCAGTCGCCGCGGCGCCGCCAAGCTCCAACATTATCGCGGCCAAGCTAGTGGATTTTTCCACCAAGCTACCAGGCCCTTTACCGAGCAGCGTTTCAAGGGCTTCCCTCGCCTCGAGTGCCGGACCGATAGTATGGCCAACTGGTTGACCACCATAAGTCACGGCGGCTTCCACCTGGACTTTTAGCATGTGTCCAAGCTCGATGAAATCATGGGCGATGTTGCGCGCATCCTCTAAACGTTCAATCTTCGCGCCCGAACCTGTTGGTATATCAATAACTATGTTGTTTGCACCCTCGGCTATCTTCTTAGACATTACACTCGCAAGTAGTTGGCACCTTGGATCTATTCCCAATTGATGTTCAGTGCCGATTATTATGTCGTCGGCCGGAGCCAGGTTCACGGCACCTCCCCAAGCTAGAACTCCGCCAACTTTGTTAACGATTGTCTTTATCTCGTCCACGCCAAGGTTCACGTTGGCCAGGACCTCCATTACGTCAGCTGTGCCTGCTGCGCTCGTGATTGCTCGACTGCTCGTCTTTGGGATTATCAATCCAGCGGCAGCAACTATCGGAACCGCGATCATGGCATATTTATTCCCGGGTATGCCGCCGATGCTGTGAACGTCGAGTACGTGTTCTCTCTCAAAATTTATCTGGTCGCCAGTGCTAACCATGTGCTCAGTCAATGCGACTATTTCACTGAAATCCATATCTCGGATATATTCGGAGACCACGAAAGCGGTCATCTCTGTAGTGCTCAAGTTGTCATCGACGATATCTCTTATAATCGTCCCGATTTCTTCAGAAGTGAGCTTTTCGCCTGCCATCTTCTTTTTTATAGACTCAACTGACCGAGGGCGAGATACCATCTCAACATTTACAGAGTCTCCAGTTTTCAACGACATTGCCTCAGTGACCTCATGGAAAGCGCCGAGCTCACCAGGTTTGACCAATCTGTTCGTCGAGTTCGCTATCGCCACTATCGACTTTTTTTCTGTAGTGAGTTTGACCCTGTCACCAGTGAAGTGACCGATTTCTTGAGCATCGTTTTCGTGAATAACTATTATTTTCCTGCCGGTCTCCATGTCAAGAGGCTTCGCCTTGAGAGAGAGTTCTTTCATGCAATCAGAATTTTTTATGAGGCTTTAAGACTTAAACGTTTTCTAAACAATTCACAAATGGTCAGATGATAGAGACACGGGAGTTAGAGCTAGCGGGAGCGAAAATATCCTGCCTGAGAGTTGATCTGCCAAAAGCGCCTTTAATCATGATAATCGCCCCAAAGGGCTACTTGATGTGCGGCTACTTGGACATCGCCACTGCCGAAAGGTTGAGTCAAGCGGCCGCTATAGTAAAAGGCGTGAGTAGCGCCGAAGAAATTCTAAATGGAAAGATATCAGCTTTAACGAGTCATGCCAAGAAGCTAGGAATCGAAGAGAGCATGTTGGGAAAGGAAGCGGTTAAAAGAATGATTTAGTTCTTACGCGTGGCAGCCTTAAGAGCCTTGGCAAAATCACCGAGTTGTTTCAACATCTTTTTTTCATTCACCAAGTTCCTTTCGATAATCTCAACAAATGCGCTACCGACGATGGCTCCGTCAGCTCCAGAATTAATCACCTCGGCTACTTGGGCTGGTTTTGAAATGCCAAACCCAACGGCGACTGGAGACTTCGACGATCGTTTAGCTTTGCCTATCAGGGGAGAAACTTTGGATGAAAGGTTTTTTCTTGCACCAGTTACACCGAGAGAAGAAACCAAATAAAGAAATCCGCGAGTCGCCTTGCAGATGCGCTTGAGCCTCTCCGGCGGGGTCGTCGGAGCTGCCAGCATTATCAAATCGATATCGCATTCCCTCGCGGCTTTTGTCAGTTCAGTAGACTCTTCAAGCGGCAGGTCGGGTATTATAATTCCATCAACTCCTGCACTAGCTAGCTCCCTTACAAAGTTCCTAATCCCTGGTCTGAGGACAATATTGTAGTAAGTGAGGATAGCTAGAGGTAACTCGGTCTTATTTCTAATCTTTTTGATTATCCGAAGGGCAACTTCAGTAGTCGTTCCGTGATTCAAAGCTCGATTTGCTGCCTTCTGCATCGTGGGTCCGTCAGCAATCGGATCGGAGAAAGGTATCCCCAATTCGATTAAGTCAGCATGCTTTGCCAGAACTTCCACCAGCCTAGGAGTTAGGCTCGGTCTTGGATCTCCAGCAGTCAAGAAAGCTATCAGCGCCCCTTCCCTCTTTTTTTCAAGCTCCGCGAACTTGACGGAGATTCTGCTCAAATATTGACCCCCCGCGCTCTTGCGACGGTTTCGACGTCTTTGTCGCCCCGTCCGGAAAGATTGACGATTACGAGCTTACCACGGAATTTGCGCGACAGTTTCTTGAGATATGCTATGGCATGTGCAGATTCGAGAGCGGGTAAAATCCCTTCGGACTCCGATAAAAGCTTAAAAGCATTGAGGGCTTCTCCATCTGTCGCGCTGACATAGTTGACCCTCTTTTTGAGCTTCAGCATCGAATGCTCTGGGCCAACGCCGGGATAATCAAGACCGGCCGATATGCTGTGAGTTGGCAGAATCTGGCCAAATTTGTCTTGCATAACTTTTGTTCGAGAACCGTGGAGCACACCTCCAGAGCCCTTTAGAAGTGGAGCTGCATGCGCGCCAGTACTCAATCCTTTTCCAGCAGCCTCGACTCCGAACAGTTCGACTGAATCATTAAGGAAATCATAGAAAATTCCGATGGAGTTGCTGCCTCCTCCGACACACGCGACCACGGCGGCGGGAAGACGGCTTTCCTCCCGCAGAATTTGCTCACGCGACTCCTTACCTATGACTCTCTGAAAATCCCTCACGATCATGGGGTATGGGTGAGGGCCCACGACTGAGCCAAGCAGATAATGGGTGGTCTGGACGTTGGCAGTCCAGTCTCTGAGAGCTTCATTTATCGCATCTTTGAGCGTCATGGATCCAGATTTTACTGGGATGACTCTCGCACCGAGCAACTTCATCCTGAACACGTTCAAACGCTGGCGCTCAACGTCAACGGCGCCCATGTAGACATCGCACTGCAACCCGAGCATGGCTGCGGCGGTAGCGACGGCCACGCCGTGCTGTCCGGCGCCAGTTTCGGCTATCAAGCGTGTCTTACCCATGCGTTTCGCTAACAGTGCCTGGCCTATCGTGTTATTGATTTTGTGCGCGCCAGTCATCGCCAAGTCTTCACGCTTGAGGTAAATTTTCATTCCAATATTTTTCGACAAGTTCCTCGCAAAATACAAAGGCGTTGGCCGCCCCACATAGTGGCGTAGATACTGATCTAAATCGGACTTGAAGTTACTGTCATCTTTAATTTTAAAGTAGTAATCTTCCAGCTCCTTGAGTGCAGGCATAAGCGTCTCGGGCACAAATTGACCGCCGAAGCCATCGAATTTTCCGTTCAAGGGAAATTTTTGAAAGTCTGTCATTTGCCCCTCGCCGCCTTGATAAATTCTTCCATTAGCTCAGGATCCTTGAAGCCGCTGTTCGACTCAACTCCGGAAGAAACGTCAACTCCGTCTGGCTTGACGGCTTTAATAGCTGCCACGACGTTTGATGGCTTCAGGCCACCTGCCAAAAAAACTGGCTTATTTACCTTACTTTTGATTTCCCGACTTATTGTCCAGTCGTGGGATAAGCCCGTGCCACCGCCGGAAGGACCTTTAGTATCTATAAGCAGGATGTCCGCTACCTCGGCAGCTCTGATTGCGTTCTCTATGACGACTCGCCGGTCAGTAACGGTGGGGGGGATGGATGTTACGAGTATTAGGCCCGAGTCTAACTGTTTACGCGCTTCGTAGAGCTCGGTCAGTGGAAGGGTCAAGTGGATTTGTAAATAATCCGGCTTGAGCTTTGCATCCAAAGCCTGGAGGTCGTTCGAACTTCGGGGCATCACCACGGCTACTTTTGAAACTCCGTCGGGGGCCTCGTCTAGAATCAGCTTGGCAGTCTCGTTGTCTAGATAACGTCTGGAATTTGGTATTGAGATTACTCCAATCATATCGGCTCCCAAATCGCAGGCTATCTTGGCGTCTTCTTTTCTCATAAAGCCGCAAATTTTTACCCTCACAATATTACCTCGCATTGACTAAACTTCTGACTTTGTCCTCGATGTCGCCTTCCTTCATTATCGCCGTGCCGACCAAAACGGCGTCTGCACCAGCATTGAGCATTCGTTTGACGTCATGTGGGGAGTTTATGCCGCTTTCACTGACTAGAGTTGCCTCTTCAGGAATCAATGGCGCGAGCGCCACGGTGCGATTCAGGTCGATTTCCAAAGTCTGTAAGTCGCGGTTATTGATGCCAATCAAACGGGCTCCAGCCGCTCGAGCCAATTTAATCTCGTCCTCGCTAGTCACTTCAACCAAACATTCCATGCCGAACTTCGTCGCCAGTTCCATGAATCTCGAAAGACTTTTACCTATTGCCTTTGCTATTAAAAGGACTACGTCAGCTTGGACTTCGGCAGCTTCGTATATTTGATAATCATCAACTACGAATCCTTTGTACAACAGCGGCACATCCGTGAACTTTCTAATTTCCCTTAGAAATTCTGGATCTCCAGAAAAGTGTCTTGGCTCAGTCAACACAGAGAGAGAAACTGCTCCCCCGCGTAGCATTGACAGTGCCACTTCAACAGGGTTTGCTCCTGGCCTAATCGATCCTGCCGAAGGTGAAGAGCGCTTTACCTCTGCGATGACGGGGACTCCTGCCGCTTTTTCAATTGCTCTAATCAAGCTGTGTCTTTTTGCACAGCTAATTTCGGCGGGTAATTTGGGCTTTAGTCTGGCGCGTGCTTCCACGTCGGCCTTTACATCTTTGAGAATATCTGCCAAGATGTTCAAAGATTAGCCTCCACTATTTTTAGATTTGACAAATTTCCACCGGTGGCCTCAATAAGCTCTAGGACTTTCTTGTAAGCGAGGCCAGAATCAATTGCTTTGGCCGCGGCCGATATGCCTTCACTCAAATCGCGCGCTTTACCTCCAACAACTATGGCTGCAGCAGCGTTCAGAAGAACTATGTCCCTGCAAGGACCTGATTTCCCATGTAGAACCTGCAGTAATGTACGCAAATTTCCGTCGAGCCCTTGTCCAGATATGGAATCTGGTGTCGTCCTAGCCAACTTAAAGTCCTCGGGTTTAACTGAGTATGTCCTGACCTTACCGTTCTCAAGCTCCGAAATCCTTGTGCTTCCTAGAGTTGAAATTTCATCGATTCCGTCCATACCATGGACTACCATGGCACGTTTGCAACCGAGTCGCGCCAACACTTGGGCAATTTTATCTGTGAGCTTGCTATCGTAAACGCCGATGACCTGGGCCTTGGTTCCCGCGGGATTCGTCAGCGGACCGAGGACGTTAAACACTGTGCGGGTACCGATTTCCAAACGAGGGGCAGCCGCGTGCTTCAAGGCCACATGATAAAGAGGGGCAAACATGAACCCCATTCCCACTGTCTCGATGCATCGTTGGACCTCGGAAGACTGAAGGTGGATCTTCACTCCCAAGGCCTCAATGACGTCGGCACTGCCAGCCTTGCCTGTCACAGAGCGGCCGCCGTGCTTGGCTATTTTCACCCCAGCTCCTGCCGCGGCAAACATCGCGGCCGTGCTGATATTGAATGTTTTTATCTTGTCGCCGCCAGTGCCACAGGTGTCTACCAGCTCATCGCCGACTTGTGGGATTATCTTAACGGCGAACTCGCGCATCACCCTAGCAAAAGCCGTAATTTCCTCAATCGTCTCGCCCTTCATCCGCAGTGCAGTTAAAAAGGCGCCTATTTGGGCCGATGTTGCCTCGCCAGACATTATGTCTTTCATGGCTTCAGTTGCTTCCGTCTCATTCAGATTTTTTCGCTCAACAAGCTTGCCAACCGTAGTTTTAATGGAGCTCATTGAATCACCGCATCATCCAAGAAATTCTTTATAACAATCTTTCCATAAGGCGTTAGGATTGACTCCGGGTGGAATTGAACACCAAAGATGGGGTATTTTTTATGCACCAGTCCCATTATCTCCTGGTAGTCGTCCGCTGTCACAGCAGTTACTCTCAAATTTTTCGGGAAGGTGAAACTGTCGACAACCAGCGAATGATATCTGGTCGCCTCAAACAGGTTCGGGACTCCTTTGTAAAGGGAGCTTCCGTCATGGCTTATCTTGGAGGTTTTGCCGTGCATCAAGCGCTTGGACTGCACGATGTGGCCGCCGAAAGCATAACCGATCGCCTGATGGCCGAGGCAGACGCCCAAAATGGGCGTCTTCGTCCCAAATTTTTTTATGGCTGCCACAGAAACTCCTGCTTCCTTAGGTGTCTTCGGACCTGGAGAAATCAGTATTCTGTCCGGTCTGACGTCTTTGATATCTTGAATTGATGTCCTGTTAGTAAACACGATTGGTTCTGCACCAAGCTCGCCAATGTACTGCACAAGATTGTAGACGAAGGAATCTATGTTATCTATGACGGCCACGCGCATTTAGACACCAGCCGCGTAAAGCAAAGCCTGCGCTTTGTTCATCGTTTCATAATGCTCCCTTGAGGACACGGAGTCAGCAACAATTCCTGCCCCGACCTGTACATAACCTTTCCCGTGTTCAGCGACAAGAGTGCGAATGGTTATGGCCAGGTCAGCATCGCCGAGATAGCTGAAGGAACCTATCGCGCCAGCATAGACGCCCCGCCTAGTGGGCTCGAGTTCCTCTATTATTTCCATCGCCCTGACTTTCGGTGCCCCTGTAACTGTCCCGGCAGGAAAAGTCGCTCTGAATGCGTCAAAAGCATCCTTGCCATCACGCAATTCGCCCTCAACATTGGACACCAAATGCTGGACATGACTGTATTTTTCCACTTCCATAAAATCAGACACCTTAACTGAGCCGAACTTAGAGACCTTACCAATATCGTTTCTCCCAAGGTCGACAAGCATCACATGCTCCGCGCACTCCTTTTCGTCAGCACGTAGCTCCGTTTCCATCGCCATTTCATCGAATTTGTTCCTGCCGCGCCGTCTCGTCCCTGCAATAGGTCGCGTCATCACCTTGCATCCTCCGACCTTTACAAGCATCTCTGGACTGGAGCCGACTATGCTCCGTTCTGGAAAATCCAAAAAGAACATGTACGGAGAGGGGTTGACCTTATTTAAGTTGAGGAAGAATTGCTCAAGAGGAGGGCAAGGATCTATCTCTATCCGTCTAGAAAGCACGGCCTGAATTATATCTCCGGATCGTATGTAACGCCTCACTCGCTCGACGTTTCTTTGGAACTCGGTCTTTGTGATATTCGACTTCGAAGATATCTTACCAGTTGGGCCAATCCACGGGTTAACCCCTCTCAAGGCTCTCAACTCCTTAAGGTTGTTTTTGGCGCGCTCGTATGCCTCGCGCGTACCGGAACCTTCAAGCAAAAGCATCAGGGAGCAGTAGTATGTCTTGCGAGCAACGTGGTCAACTATGACCATTCTCTCGGGAAGCATGAACTCTAACTCGGGTTGGGACAAATCGTCGGTGGCATGATTTCCGACATTGACAAGTGAGCGAATGTAATCATAGCTGACATAGCCGACCGCTCCAAGTATGTAGCGCGACGGGGCTTTTGATGTTTTCATTTTCTTCAACAGCATTGTCTCCTTAAAAATCTCGAGAGCGTCATGGCTTCTCGATTTGGCCGAAATATCCATAGCCATTTCGACAAGATCCTGTCTGCCGTAAAAATTGCTCTCGCCGCCCTTGATTTTGGCATAAAGTAGAGGATTGCAGCCGATTATTGAATAGCGGGCTAGCTCGCCAGGGCCCTCCGCAGATTCCAAGAGATAAGAAGGCTGAAAAGTCCTCCTCAGATTGAAGTAGAGCTTCGCCGGATTCTGGCATCCCACGGCTGTGGACACCACTGGTAAAAGGCTAGGTCGTTCTAGCTCGTCAGTCATTTTTTCCACAGCTCGTAATTTAGATGGCGTCAACTAACACACCCGAATCATTTATTTCATCTTTGTACTATTTAAGACTTTATTGTACAATTGTGGTTAACAAATAAAAAACACCCGCTATATAAAGAACTTCCTCTCAAATGCGCCGCGGAAAGTCATAATTACCGGAGGTGAAAAGATGACGAAGAGTTTTGGGAAATCCAGAGATCCTCATCAGGAAATTTCAACGCTGAGAATTGTGGCTAAAAGAGAGGACAAAGATCCGTACACGGTGAACATACCGATAAAGGGCGATGTGTTTTCTCTAGTCATCCCAAACGGATACATAAACTGGCCGGACGGCAAGCCCTATCCAGACTCGATTCGAGTCGAGATAGATGAGGACCGCAGCCTTTGGGTGAACTTTGGGATCTCTAAAGAGCATGGCTTTTACACGTCACTCAGGGTCGGGGAAGTCAAAGAGTAGCGATTTAGTAACTCAATAAAATTATTTTTTTGTTTTTTATTTTTAGCTCCAGCGGAGCGAAAGACAGTTGTTAACTATTTCCTACCAGCAAAATAGCGGTTAATGCCGTTGACCATGGCATCGACACTGGCAATTACTACGTCCTCGCGCACGCCCTTGGCTATGTAGATGTTATCTTGTTCGTCTTCGAGCTCAACTGTCACCTCGGCTAAAGCATTGCTTCCGCCAGTTATGGCATCTAGGTGGTACTCTTTCAGCCTGAGTTTGGAGATCTCGCTCATGGCCGCACGGATGGCGGCTATGGCCGCATCGACCGGTCCCACGCCCGTGGCAGAGCTGATTCTCTCTTCGCCGCGGATGCTCAGCCGCACGGAAGCCGTGGGGGTGATGGTGCTACCGGTGGTAACGGTGACTTCTTTCAGCTCAACGACTTTCTCTTCCTTTGGGAGCTCACCGATGACGTGCTCCGCAATGGCGCGAAGGTCGACGTCTGTGACTTCCTTGCCTTTGTCACCCAGAGCTTTTACCTGGATAGTGATGTCCTCCAGTTGACTTTTGTTGGCCTTGACTCCGATGCTGCGCAGTTTTTTCTCGACTGAATGCTTTCCAGTCAACTTGCCAAGCGACAAGCGTCGGTGGTGCCCAACGAGTTCGGGAGAAATCGGCTCATACGTGCCCGGGAAATTTATAACACCATGAGCATGGATGCCAGAGACATGAGCGAACGCGTTGTTTCCCACTATCGCTTTATTAGGTGGCACTGATATTCCAGTTAAACGTGCGACCAGCTCGGAAGTCTCAGTAAGCAGCTTGGTCTGGACGCGTAGCCGCAATCCGTAAAGCGCCTTGAGCGCCATGACGACCTCTTCTAAAGAAGCGTTGCCTGCACGTTCGCCGAGGCCGTTGACGGCGACCTGGACCTGTTCGGCCCCGGCCTCCACGGCAGCCAATGAGTTCGCCACTGCCAATCCCATGTCGTCGTGGCAGTGCACGCTTATGGGTACCTTTATGTGCGGTTTGAGCTGCGTGATGAGGTTATACATGCCACGCGGTGTTATGGCGCCGACGGTGTCCGGTATATTGACGCGGTCTGCACCTGCGGCTACGGCAGCCTTGCATATCTCCTTGAGGTATCCCAAGTCAGTCCTCGACGCATCCATGGCCGAAAATTCGACCTTTATTCCCTGGTCCTTTGCGTACTCTATGAACTCCACGGCCTGGTTGAGTACCTGCGTGCGCGTTTTCTTCAGGATGTATTTCAGATGAATGTCTGACGTGCTTATGAATATATGAGCGCAGCCGACTCCGCAAGAGAGCGCGGCGTCCACATCTTCTTTGACTGGCCTGGCCAAACCACAGATCTCGGCCTTGAGCCCTGCCTTGATGATGGCCGTGACCGCCCTCCGCTCGCCTTCTGAAGAAACGGGCGTCCCGGCTTCGATGGTGTCGACTCCAAGTTTGTCCAGCTGTCGTGCCACAAGGAGTTTCTGGTCAGGCGTGAATGACACGCCGGGGGTCTGGTCACCATCTCGGAGCGTCGTGTCAAAAATCCGGACGTTCTTGGGCAACCTGACCTCGCGCCCAGCCTCTCTCACGTAGTTGCTTACAAAAACGCCTTTCTGCATCAAAATCATTCAACAATTACTGTAGCCATTAATATAACGTTGACCTATATAGCAGGGAGAGTGGCAAATTGACGGGGCGCAGGATAAGAATATTGGACACTACTCTGAGGGACGGCGAACAGACGCCAGGAATATCACTTACTTCGGAGCAAAAGCTAGAGATAGCTAGGGCCCTCGACGAGCTAGGGGTAGATATAATAGAAGCGGGTTCCGCCATAACCTCTGAGGGCGAGCGAAAAGCTATAAAATTGGTGTCCAACGCCGGCTTGAAAGCGGAAATCTGCAGCTTCGTTAGAGCGGCTAAAAAAGACGTTGACGAGGCGCTCGCATGCGAAGTCGACAGCGTTCATATGGTGGTGCCTACCTCAAACATCCATCTGAAGCACAAACTGAAGATGACACGGCGCGAGGTCAAGGAAATGGCTTTGGATGCAGCCCAATACGCACTCGATCATGGGCTGACCGTGGAATTCTCTTCTGAAGATGCAAGCCGGACAGACATTGTATTCCTCACCGACATTCTCTTAGCCGCTGTGCGTCTCGGCGTACAAAGGGTTTGCGCGTGCGACACTGTGGGGGTTTTGACTCCAGAAAACTCATATAGGCTATACTCAACCTTGGTGAGAAAACTAAAGGTCCCCGTAGCCGTACATTGCCACAATGATTTTGGAATGGCAACGGCCAACACCGTGGCCGCAGTAAAAGCCGGGGCAAGTGAGGTTCATGCGACCATCAATGGATTGGGCGAGCGCGGTGGCAACGCCGCTCTGGAAGAGGTGATTCTGACTTTGACTAAACTTTATTCTGTCACCGCCAAAATCAAGCTAAATCAACTTTACAAAATCTCAAAAACTGTCGAGAGAATCACAGGTATGCCCGTCGCTCCAATGAAACCCGTGGTGGGTGAAAATGCGTTTGCACACGGTGCCGGAATTCACACTCATGGAGTTTTAGCCGATCCCTCCACCTACGAGCCGATATCACCAGAAATTGTGGGACAGCATCGCAAGCTGGTCTTCGGCAAGCTTTCAGGGTCTCATGCAATCGAAAACGAGCTGAAGCGGATAGGGCTGAATCCATCGAAAAATCAAGTTGAAGAGATATCCAACCAAGTCAAGCGTCTAGGTGACCGGGGGAAGATGGTGACTGACACGGAGCTTCGTGCAATCGTCGATACGGTTATGGGGCGTGGCTTCAAAGAGACTGTCCAGCTTGAGGAACTCACTGTCGTCAGCGGTAACCGGGTCACCCCAACTTCTTCCATAAAAATAAAGTTCGGCGAAAAGGAGTTTGTAGAATCAGGAATAGGTATCGGACCTGTTGATGCGGCGATGAACGCCATAAGTAAAGTAGTTGAAGGAACGGCCAATATAAGCGTTCAAGAGTATCACGTGGACGCCGTCTCCGGAGGCACCGACGCTGTAGTCAGCGTGGTAGTAAAGCTTACAGACGGTAAGAGAATAGTAACTGCAAGAGGCACTAGCGGTGATATAATCATGGCAAGCGTTCAAGCTATGCTCAACGGCGTGAACCGCCTGCTCTGGGACAGAAAGCTCGGAGGCAAATGATGCCGAAGCAAAAGCCCACCGAAGAAGTAGGACACATAAGGACGCCGCGGCAGGGAGAGATACTTGGAATTGTGGAGCAGATGTACGGCTTCGACCGCCTTCGCGTACGCTGCAAAGATGGCTTCACCAGAAACTGTAGGATTCCAGGAAGAATACGCAAGCGACTTTGGGTCAGGGAAGGTGACGTAGTTATAGTAAGACCCTGGCTGGTCCAGAGTAAGGAAAAGGGAGACATATTGTACCGCTACACTGGTGCCCAGATGGACGCCCTGAGGCGAAAGGGCTTCTGGGATTAGGCTGATAATTTGGAAGAGGATTACGAATCCATTCTGACGAAACTCGATCGAAAAAAGGTTGAGCGGCTCGAAAAGGATTCCGAGATATATAAGATTATGTCGAGCGTCTTTGACAGCTCGACTTTACTCACACTCTACCGACTCATAAATAGGGGCGTTTTCGAAGTCTTTTATGGAACAGTCTCATCTGGGAAAGAGGCGAACATTTACTGTGCCCTTGACAGAAAGGGGAACTACATGGCAGCCAAAATATACAGAATCGCCACATCTGACTTTAGGAACATGCGCCGCTATCTGGTCGGCGATACTCGCTTCAGTCGCATCCCAGAGGATCAACGCGAGGTAATCTACACCTGGGCTTCGCGGGAATTCAAGAACCTGAAACAAGCGCATGAAGCTGGCGTTCCGGTGCCGCGGCCGATAGACTGCGAAAAGAACGTGGTCGCTATGGAATTCGTGGGAGAGAAAGGCGTCCCTTATCCTCTAATGAAAGACGCAAAGCCCCAAGCACCGAGAAGAACGTTCGACGGGCTAATAGATTCAGTGAAAATTCTCTACAGAGATGCCAAACTCGTGCACTCGGACCTAAGCGAGTATAACGTGATGCTGACGCCCGAGCCCGTTCTCATCGATTTCTCGATGGGCACCGACGTCAGGAATCCAATGGCTGACGAGATGTTAATGCGAGACATCACTAATCTGGTCCGATATTTTAGAAAGCTGCGATTGGCGACCCCAACGCCATCTGAGATATTTTCAAACGTAACGGGACGGAAATTGTAACTGGGCCTCGAGAAAAAATTACGTCTTGAGTTCTATCGCTATCGAAACTTCCTCGGGAACCTGAACCCTCATGATTTGGCGCAGGGCGCGCTCGTCCGCCTGCATATCTATCAGACGTTTGTGAACCCTGAGCTCCCATCGGTCCCAGGTGATGGTGCCTTCACCGTCGGGGGCTTTTTTGCACGGGACGACTATCCTTCGGGTCGGGAGCGGGATCGGTCCAGAAATCTTTATGCCGACTCTATCGGCTATCCCCTGAATCTGCTTGCAGACTTCCTCCAGCTTTTTCGGATTCCCGCTAGCGAGCCTTATACGTGCCTTTTGCAAACTAACCCCTGACCTAAAAGGTGCTGGAGCCTATAAAAGATTTGGTCTACTTGGCCTTCACCAGGTCAACGCATACCCCGGCTGCTATCGTCATGCCCATGTCTCGCACGGCGAAGCGGCTGAGTTGAGGTATGTCTGCCGCTTTCTCAAGAACCATCGGCTTTGTCGGTAAGACCTTGATTGTGGCCAAATCTCCTTTTTTGATAAACTCCGGTTTCTCCTCAAGAACTTGTCCCGATTTGGGATCGAGCTTCTGCGAAATCTCAGAGATTGTGCAAGCGATTTGGGCCGTGTGCGCGTGGAAGACCGGCGTGTATCCCATGGTGACTGCCGTTGGGTGCTGAAGCACTGCTATCCTTGCAGTGAACTCCTTAACTACGGTGGGAGGCGCCTTTGCGCTTCCAACGACATCGCCTCTCTTTATCGCCGTCTTATCAACGCCCCTGACGTTGAACCCGATGTTGTCTCCAGGTTCGGCCTGCTGAACTTGCTCATGGTGGGTCTCTATCGATTTCACCTCGCCGCTGACTCCGGCTGGCTCGAAAGTTATTGACTCACCGACTTTCATTATGCCGGTCTCGACTCTACCGACTGGCACTGTGCCGACGCCAGTAATGGAGTAGACGTCCTGCACGGGCACCCTCAGAGGTTTGTCGACGGGCTTTGGCGGCACCACGAACGAGTCCAAGGACTCGTAAAAGGTCGGGCCAGTGTACCACTTCATCTGCTCACTGCGCTTGACTACGTTCTCGCCGACGAAGGAAGCAGTGGGTACGAAGAGGAACTTTTCTGGGTTCTTGTAGCCCACGGCCTTTAGCAAATCGATGAGCTCAGCCTTGAGCTTCTTGTAAGTGTCCTCCTTGTAGCTCACCAAGTCCATCTTGTTTATCACCACGACTACTTGACCGACTCCAAGGGTGAAGGCCAGCGCCGCGTGCTCCCTAGTCTGGGGCATTATGCCGTCGTCAGCCGCCACGACAAGGATAGCCGCGTCGGACTGGCTCGCGCCAGTAATCATGTTCTTGACGAAGTCCCTGTGTCCAGGCGCGTCAATCACTGTGAAGAAGTACTTGTCGGTCTCGAACTTTTTGTGCGCCAGATCGATGGTGACTCCGCGCTCGCGCTCCTCCTTCAGAGCATCCATAACCCAAGCGAATTTGAAGGTCTTGCCCTTATCCCCCATCGCCTCAAATTTTTTCACATCGTCTTCTCTTACTATTCCCTTATCGAAGAACAGCCTGCCCAGCGTTGTTGACTTGCCGTGGTCGACGTGTCCTATCGATATAAGGTTTAGGTGTGGTTTTGCCATATTGTAACCTCCTTTTGCTATTTTCCTTTAATCCATTTATTTATTAAGCTTTGCTCACCTTGCTCCTCTAGCAATTCTTTCCATTTCTTCTTTTCGAGCAACGGCAAAGCTTTTCGTGTCGTTGTTGGCGGCCAATATCAATTCATCGGTGAGGGTGTTCACGACTTTTTTCTTCCCAGTGAAAGCAGCCGAAAAGGCCCCAGCCGCCAAGTTCTTCAATGCGATGTCCAGTCTCCTCTGCGGGGAAGAATCCACAGCTATGTAATAAGCGATTCCGCCGTAGCTTATGCGCGTGGTTTCCTCTCGAGGAGCTGAATTCTGGACGGCATCTATCAAAATTTGAACTGGGTTCTTGTTAGTCCGTTGGGCGATTATCTTGAAAGATTCGTGAACGATGTTGTAAGCCTTGTGCTTCTTGCCCGTCGCCCCTGCGCCTCGTATGGTTCTACCGCCGATTTTCCTGGAACCCGGGCCGGATCTCATAATCTTGTTAACCAGGCGCTCGACAATCGGTACGTTGGCCTTGCCGAACTGTTTGCTGGCGTGCCTGCCGCCCATGTGGAGGACAAGAGTAGGCTCCAAGCGTATGTACTGTTTCATACCTAGATCTCTAAGCACTATGTTCTCAGCATCCCACTCTCCAAAGTACTTGAAACCCATCATATCACCTGGCTGGTTTTTCTTTGCGGCCTCTCACAAGCTCGATGAGAGAAATGCCGTTGACTTTTGTGATTCTGAAGCGCACTCCAGGAAGGTCACCGTAAGATCCGCCCTTGGCCCCGCCGATGCCCTCAATCACTACCTCGTCGTGTTCATCTATGAAGCCGATGGCGCCGTCGCCAGGCGCAAATGCCGTGACCTGGCGGCCATTTTTGATGAGCTGAACTCTGACGCATTTCCTGATGGCTGAGTTGGGCTGTTTGGCCTCAATCCCTACCTTTTCCAGAACTATGCCTCTGCCTTGCGGCGCGGCCTCTAGCGGGTCTGATTTCTCATCAAGCGACAGGACGCGGCGTTTATATTGGGCACTCTTCCACCTGAACCGTTGCCTGCTGTCATGCAGTTTTCGCGCTGCGAATTCGCCTTTCGGAGCTTTTGTCATATTCAACCACTCATATCAGTAGAATGTCCTGGGTTTAATAAATCACGTGAGCAATATATCGCTTATGCCATGGTGCCTTTCGGCGAGTTTTTTCGCCCCCTGGATCTTTTTGCCGCTTCTCCCGACGGCCAAGCCCTTATCCTGAATGTCTACAGTCACCACGGCTATTTTCTTACCTTCCTTTTCCAAGATTTTGACGTTTTGAACTCTGGCTGGAGAAAGGGTGTTCTTCAGGAACTCAACCGGGTCATCCGAATGCTCAACCACTTCGATGCCTTTACCAATCACATGTTTGGCTCTTTTGACTTTGTCGCCACCGTGGCCGATCGCCATGCCAAAATCGCCTTTGTTGACCACAAAAGTGACGCTACCAAAATCATTTATTATGCAGTCGCGCACGCGAGCGCCTGTGAGGCTCTCGAAACTAGCGATGTAACGCATTTCCTCTGCAGTGAATTTAATTGTCATCTGCGCCCCTCAATGCTCAAGATGTTGGAATTGCCCGGTTCTATGACGGCCAGCATGTCCACTGAAAATGGTTTTCCACACGCGAGACCAAGTGCGATGCTGTCGCCGTCGAAAACGCGCAGCTCGATGTTGGAGAGTTTCGAGTAGTGCTCGGCATCTTCCACGGTGTCGCGGGCGCAGTTGGAAGAAATTATCACCAACTTGGCTTGGCCGCGCTTGAGGGCCTTTAACGACTTGTCCGTACCCATGATGACCTTGCCAGTGGCAACTGCTTGAGCTACTTTCCTACTTGCTTCCACTTTCGTCCCTCCGCATCACCAGTTCCACAGAGCCCGTGCCAATTGGGATGGGCTGGCCTGCAATGACGTTCTCGATTATGCCGTCAAGCTTGTCGTTCTCTCCGTGAACGCAAGCGTCAAGCAGGTGCTTGGTGGTTATCTCAAAAGATGCTCTGGCGAGGACGCTCGCCTTGTCGCCGCTGACCCCATGTCGCCCGACTTGGCTCACCTCTCCCGTAGCAGTCATCATATCGGCAACCAGCATTATGTGTCTGATGTCCACATCGAGACCCTGCTCTTCGAGAGTCTTTACGGCCTCGTTTATTATCGAGTTCCTAGCGGCCTCTATACCGAGCACGCTCTCAATCTCATGGATGTTGTTCGTGCTGGTCCGTGTCGCGTCGACCTCGGGCATCATCAGGACATCGGCCAAATTGGAGCCTTCCGTGTAGACTACATATTCGTCACCTTCCATCTTGACGACTACGCGGGTGACTCCCTTGATTCCCCTCAGCGGGAGCGCCCTGACCTTTGACACCAGTCTTCGCAGCTCTGTGAGCGAGGCCGTCTCAGGCTTGATCCTCAGTTTGTAGCCGTCAATGATGACCTCAACCTTGGGAATCTCCTTTATCGTGGTCGCTACCTTTGTAGGCGTCAGGTCTCGGCGTTGCATTCTGGAGCGGTCCAAGGCTATTATGAAAACTGAGTTGATCAGGTCGACCTCGGTCTGCAGGGCCACATCCTCAACTGTCGTGAGCTCTATTTTCTGCGCAAACATCCTGGCCTTTTCTCGGCTCTTGGCGTGCGCCTCCTTGAGATATATAGACATAAGAGCTGCCGAGGGAGTTTTCCTTGCATCTATTATTTCTATCAAACGCGGCAAGCCGAGCGTGACGTTGAGTTCGGCTACTCCTGCGTAGTGAAAGGTCCTGAGAGTCATCTGTGTGCCAGGTTCCCCTATCGACTGTGCGGCAATAGTCCCAACGGCCTCACCAGGCTCGACCTTGGCTTTGGAATAAGCCTGTTTCGCGGCGTCTATCACTTCTTTGAGTTGCTCCTTAGTTATCGCCTTGTCCTTACTCGCCCGGATCAAGCTGCTCTGCAGCTCTTTGACAATCAGCTCTGGCACTTCGCCTTCGAGCTTTGCGGCTTCGGCTTTTATTGTGTCTGATGAAACTCCCGACATCTTGATCACCCAAGCAACCTGTTAATTAGCTTGTCAACGTTGACTGCCCTGCCGCGGTCGCTACGAGCCGGGTCAACACCATCCTCACCATAAGTGAACTGGATAATAGCACCCCTGTCATCGCGGACAGTCCCGTCGTATTCGACGCGGAGATCCTGAAGGGCGTTGATCAGACGGCGCTGCATGTAACCGCTCTGGGCCGTCCTAACGGCTGTGTCAACCAACCCTTCCCTGCCCCCCATAGCGTGGAAGAAGAACTCCAGCGGCTTTAGACCGTCCTTGTAGCTGGCACTGATGAAACCGCGCGCGTCGGCCCCAAGGTCGCCGTGCTTGAAATGGATTAGAGTACGACCTCTGTAGCCGCGGCTCAGCCTCTCACCTCTCACTGATTGCTGTCCTACGCAGGCTGCCATCTGGGTCAAGTTCAACATGCTACCCCTGGCTCCCGTCCTCGCCATGATGACCGCGTGGTTGTCAAGACCTAGGAACTCTTCCGCAGTGGCACCAGCCGAGTCTCTGCTCTCCGCCAGAACTTCCATTATCCTCATTTCCAAAGTCTCGCGGAGCGACCTTCCCGGCAAGGGTTCAAGTTCTCCCGAATTGTAGACCTCTATGAGCTTGCCGACCTTCTTCTTCGCGTCCTCTATACCCTCAGATATCCTCTCCTTGGCCTCGGGAGGTATGTCCTCGTCACCAATGCTCGTGGTAAAGCCGAACATCGCTGCAGAGGCTATCGCCAGCCTAGTGACTTTGTCCAAGAATTCTCGAGCAGGAGTAGTGCCGTAATCCTTGACTATCCTGTCCAATATCTCGCATTTGTCGAGGGCCTTGTAGCTGTTGGCGTCTATGACGCCTGTGAGCAGCTGCCCCTTCCTTATCGTGACGTAGGCATCTATGTCGCACTCTTCCTGCTTGCAGCGGCTGCAGTTCTCACATATCTTCGCCTTGAAAGTGAGGTTGAGATCCTTGGGCAACATGAGGCTGAAAATTTGCTTTCCAGTCCAGTAATCGGCCTCTTTTTCCTTGACCGCTGGCTTTGGCAGGTCGGAAAGAATTCCAGCATAAGATAGGAGTTGCTGGGCCTGGTCTCGGGTCAGCAGTCGGTTTTTGTGAGTTAGCATGTAAGCCCCGGTTATGTGTTCCTGAATGCCGCCGATTATGGGCCCGCCGAATCTAGGCGAGAGTATCTGTTCCTGAACCCTCATGAGTATACGCGCTTCTGCCTGGGCTTCCTCTGACTGAGGTGCGTGCACGTTCATCTCGTCCCCATCAAAATCAGCGTTGTAAGGCGGACAGACGCTGAGACCAAGCCTGAAAGTGCGTCCTGGCAGTAGCTTCACCTCGTGAGCCATAATCGACATCCTGTGCAACGATGGCTGTCTGTTGAACAGCAAAATGTCGTGGTCCTTGAGGTGACGTTCCACTATGGTTCCGGGTGCGAGGGAGCTGGCTATCTCCTCGCGGTCGGCGTAACGGAGGTCGAACCTCTTGCCCTCTGGGCTTATCACGCTGCTCGCTCCTGGAAAAACATCGGTGCCCCTGCGAACGATGTTGCGTAGCTCTTCGAGGTTGTGCTCCGTCACCTTGACAGGTATCGTGAGTATTTTCGCAACATATTCTGGAACGCCTATTTCGTTTATGCTGATGTTCGGGTCAGGGGAGACCACTGTTCTGGCTGAAAAGTCCACGCGCTTGCCGGAAAGATTGCCCCTAAAACGGCCTTCCTTGCCCCTAAGACGCTGAGACAGTGTACGGAGAACTCGGCCAGACCTGTGCCTCGCGGGTGGGATGCCTGAAACGGCGTTGTCAAAGTAAGTTGTGACGTGGTATTGGAGGAGCTCCCATAGATCTTCAACGATCAGATGCGGTGCGCCGGCTTCTATGTTTTCAGCCAGACGTTGGTTGATCCTGATGATGTCCACAAGCTTGTGAGTTAGGTCGTCTTCGGAACGGACGCCTGATTCTAAAGTTATGCTGGGTCTGACGGTGACCGGAGGAACTGGCAAAACTGTCAAAATCATCCATTCTGGCCTGGCCACCTTGGAGTCTATTCCGAGAAGCAGGGCATCGTCTTCCCTCAGGTTCTCCAGTCTTTCGCGCACATCGCTCGGTGTAAGGCGGTTTTTGCCCTCGATGAAGGTCGTCGGTTTCTCGAACTTTATCGACAGTTGTTTCTCGCCGCAATGCGGACATTTTTCCACAGCCGTGGCACTCCTGATGACCTGCGAGGAAATCTCCCACCACTTACCACCGCTCTTCTTTGCGTCGTCGATCATCTTTCGGAAGTTTTCTATCTTCTGGTCGGAGAGTAATATCCTGCCGCACTCCTTATTCCTGCAAATCGAGCGCAGGCAGTCGTAAACGTTCTCAACGTATCCCACATGAATGACCGGCCTTGATAGCTCCACGTGTCCGAAGTGTCCTGGGCACTCGCCAGCGCGTCCGGTGCAGGTCCTACACCTGAGTCCGGGATCGACTACGCCCAATCTGGAATCCATAAGGCCTCGATCTATTGGGTAGCCATCGTCATCGTAAGTGTCGGCTGCCACTATTTTGGTGACGGATATCTTCCTTATCTCATCGGGGGACATCATGCCGAAGTCGATCCTAGCAATTAGTTTAGGAATTCTCATCATTTTAATCACCTAAGCCCTATCCCTCAAGCGTATCCTCGGCGACATACACAACGACTTGAGTTCATCCACCAAGAGCTTGAACGCGTATGATATTTGGACACCATAAATCTCAGAATCTTCATCACACGTCGGGCAATAGGCTCGGTCTCCTCTCCTGTCGTAAACGGCAAATGAGCCGCATTTGCCACAGATAAGTCCCGTGTATCTGTCAGATGCGTCCAAGAGACGTTCGTTCAGAAGCATTGCTGCACCGTGGCCTATCAGGCAGTCACGCTCCATCTCACCGAAACGCAGGCCGCCCTCCCGTGCCCTGCCTTCTGTCGGTTGATGGGTCAAGACTTGCACTGGCCCACGGGATCTCGCGTGGATTTTATCAGCGACCATGTGGTGAAGCTTCTGATAATAGCAAACGCCGACGAAAATGTCGACCGGAATCATCTCGCCAGTGATGCCGTTGTAAAGCACTTCCTTGCCAGTGTGGTTGAAGCCATGCTCCTTCATCTTTTCACGGATTTCCTTCTCAGACATTCCCGAGAAGGCCGTGCCGTTCACCCTTTCTCCAGTGGCCGCACCGACTTTGCCAGCAATCATCTCGAGAAGCTGACCAACCGACATACGAGACGGGATTGCGTGCGGGTTTATTATAATGTCTGGGGTGACGCCATCCTCAGTGAACGGCATGTCGGCCCCATTCATAGTGATGCCAATAACTCCCTTTTGTCCGTGTCTCGAAGCGAGTTTGTCGCCAATCTCAGGTATCCTCAAATCCCTGACGCGAACGCGCACGAACTTGTTGCCTTCAGACGTCATACTCACCAGAACCATGTCCACGATGCCTTCCTCACTGGGTCTCACCCTAACGGAACTTTCACGGCGGCCGTGTTCAACGGCGAGGCCGAATTCGTCGATCTCTTCTAAGAATCTGGGGGGACTTGTGCGGCCGATGAGCACGTCTTCGCCCTTTACTCCAGACTCGACCTCAGTTATGCCGTCTTCGCCCAAGTTCCGGTAAAGAGTTGCGTCCGCATATCCTCTTATTTCCTCGCTCGGGATCTCGAACTTGTCCTCTTGACCGCCAGGGTAGCGGCCCTCTTCTGCCTCATAAATCCTGTAAAATGTTGTCCTGCCGACGCCGCGGTCAATTGACGCACCATTCACTATCAGCGCGTCCTCCATGTTGTAGCCGCCGTATGTCGCTATCGCCACGACCAAGTTCTGTCCGGCCGGTCGCCTGTCGAAGCCGACCGCATCCATGACCTGGGTTTTTATCAGCGGTACGTGCGGATAGTGCAGGAAATGGCCGCGTGTATCGACGCGTTTGTGTACGGAAGTAGTAGTGAGACCCAGTGCCTGCTTGGCCATGTTGGCACCGTAGGTGTTACGCGGTGATTGGTTGTGCTCGGCGTAGGGCACCAAGGCAGCGCTTATACCTAGCATTGATAGCGTGTTCAGTTCGAGGTGAGTGTGTTCAGGCGTCAGCTGCTCCTCGTAAATCGCAACATAAGTGTTCTCCTCTTCTTCAGCGTCAAGATATTCAACAGCTCCGGCCTGTACAAGTTCGCGCCAGGCCATCTTGCCCTCTTTGACCTTCTCAATATCTTCTTCCGTGAGCTTGGGCTTCTCGTTCTCGACGACCACCGCCGGCCTGCGAACTCTGCCTGCGTCCGTGTTGACCCTAATCTCGTTAGTGTCTTCCCTAAACGCGATATTGACCTGCTCATCAAGGTTGCCCTTTCGGCGGTTGCGCCGCAGCTCCTCGACCAAGTCTTTGCCATTTTCAGTTATGCCAACCAATCGGCCGTTTATGTAAGCGGCAGATTTGCCCTTTCGTTCGCTGCCCTTTGTTATCTTGTTGACTCCAAGCTTGTACATAAGTTTCTCAACTTTGCTCTCGTCAGTCCCTGTGGAAATCTCGGCCATGAGCGCCAAATTTTTGACCAAGCCGCAGTTCGGGCCTTCTGGGGTCTCGCACGGGCAAATCTTGCTCCAGTGGGTCGGGTGCAAGTCTCTAGCTTCAAAATGCGGCTGACTTCTGCTCAAAGGCGAGACCACGCGCCTGAGGTGAGATATCGCCGCTATATAGTTCGTCCTGTCAAGCAGCTGACTGACACCGGTCCTGCCACCAGGCCAGTTGCCCGTAGCCAGCGCGTGCCTTATTCTCTCCGTCAGTACGTCGGCACGAGCGGCTGTTCTGAGATTCATCTCGCGGCCTCTAGCGAACGCCCGCTCAAGCTGATACTTTATGTCCCTTGTGAGATTGAGGAATGCCAATCTGAACACGTTCTCAAGAAGATCGCCGGCAAGCTTCAGTCTCTTGTTTCCGTAGTGGTCCTTGTCGTCGACCTCTCTGCGGCCGAGTCCCAGCTCGATAACTTGCTCGGCCATCCTACCGAGGTAGTAAGCCTTGGCTATCCTGTCTGTTTGCTTGGCACCTATGTGTGGTAGCAAGTATTTATCGAGAACTTCTTGTGCCCGTTGCAGCCTGTATTCACGAGTCTGTCCGATGGCCACTCGCTTGCCGATTATGTCCAAAGCATCATCCTTTGTCTTTACGTCAATGGCTTCCTGCAGGTTCTCGAAGAGCTCTCTGATGATATCGGGATCTTCGGAAACAGCGCTGACGATTTCCCTGTCGCTCTCGAGCCCGAGGGCCCTCATGATAACTATCAGCGGCACTTGCCCCGGTACTGCCGGAAATGCGACGCGCAGCAAACCGTCGCGTTTTCTCTCGACCACAACCAACGACCTGAAGCCACGGTGCGTGGAAAAGACCTTTGAAACTTCAGTGCCCATGTGCTCGTCACGCTCAACCAAAATCGCGTTCGAGGCCAAATCTTCCTGGGTGACTATGACACGCTCAGATCCGTTAACCACGAAATAGCCGCCCGGGTCAAGGGGATCCTCGCCGACATTAATCAGCTGCCCCTCATCGAAGCCATAAAGTTTGCAAATCTTGGACTTTAACATTACAGGGAGTTCGCCGATGTAGACCTCAGCAGGGGGCTGTTCCCGCCCCCCCTTTACTATACTCATCTCGAGCTTGATGGGAGCAGTGTAGCTCAGATTCCGCAATCTGGCCTCGCTGGGGAAAACGGCGGGCCGAGAACCGTCAGTCTCCTTCGTCGAGGGAGAGTCGAGTTTAAGTTTCCCGAATTTTACGTCGACGCCTTCGATATCGAGGTCGATCCCGCTTATTTCATCAATAACCTGCTGGATTCCGCGTTCGATAAAATCATTATAAGAATCAAGGTGTTGTCTTACAAGTCCTTTTTCTTTGAAAAAAGATTCGACTAATGGCCAAGTGTCCTGCATCAAATCACCTAACCTTCGACCACAAACTTGTAGATTACGGCTTTCCCTGCTGTCTGGCTTTCCCGAGTAATTTTTATCACGTCGCCGGGATTCCCACCAACCTCCTTGACGGCAGGGTCGGTATTTTTAATTAGCGGTAGTTGATAGAGGGTTATTTTGTAACTTTCAAGTAGTTCATCTACTTTATTTTTAGGCAAGACCTCGTGTTTTGGCACCAGCACGTGCCGCCCTACTTGGAAACCCTCTGTCATGTTTTCACCACCGCGTTCACAGGCGGGCCCGGAGGGATTCGAACCCTCGACTGCCGGCTTAAAAGGCCGGTACGCTAACCAGACTGCGCTACGGGCCCCAGAAAGCGGTTAGAATCTTATTTTCCATTTCGCCATTAAAGGTCGGCGTAAAGACCTTTTAAAGCTTTCGTGTGCGAGACCTTTGGACTTGTGATACGGCTTCATGCCTTTTTCGCGCTTTTCCTTAGCAAGTCTATGCTCTTCGCTATCCCTCTGCCGCCGTAGACCGAATTGCCGGCGACCAGTATGTTCGCACCCGCTTTAACCACAGTTGGGATGTTCTCCTCGTTCAGGCCGCCGTCAACCTCTATGTCCAGTTGCAGTCCGCGCTTCTCGACCAATTCTCTAGCTGCTTTGATCTTGGGTACTATCGATGGGAGGAAATTTTGTCCGCCAAAGCCCGGATTGACCGTCATTATCAATATGAAGTCGAGATCCTCCAAAACGAACTCAATGGTGTTTAAAGGCGTTGCCGGGTTGAGCGCTACCCCTGCCTTCGCCCCGAGTTCTTTTATTCGGTGAATCGTGCGTTGAAGATGGACGCAAGCCTCGGTATGAACGGATATCATGTCACTGCCCGCCTTTACGAAGTCCACGATGTAATTATCTGTGTTCTCAATCATGAGGTGCACATCGAAAGGCAACTTTGTTCTCGATCGAAGCTTTTTCACGACCGCGGGCCCGAAAGTGATATTCGGGACGAAGTGGCCGTCCATAATATCCCAGTGGATGAGGTCGGCTCCGGCTTCTTCAGTCATCTTCAACTCCTTCCCGAGTTGACTAAAGTCGGCGGAGAGCAGTGACGGCGCGATTTTTATTTTCATTTGCTTTTCCTCTTCAAGACTTTTTTCACGGCCGTGGTTATATTTTGCGCAGTCAGTCCGTACTTGACAAAAAGGTCCTTCCAGGAACCAGATTCCCCATAGGTGTCCATTATCCCAACCCGAGCCATCGGGACAGGAGCCTCCTCAACCAATACCTCCGCCACGGCCCCGCCCAATCCACCATAGATGTTGTGTTCCTCGGCAGTTACCAAAGCTCCAGTATGTGCGGCCGCCTGTAAAATCGCCTCTTTGTCGAGGGGCTTTACCGTGTGGACGTCGACGACGCCAGCGTCTATGCCATCCTTGGCTAATTCGGACGCCGCGCTCAGGGACTCGGCTACCATCAAGCCCATAGCAAAAATCGTCACGTCCTTACCATCCTTCAAAGGTACGCTCTTGCCAACCTCAAAGTCGAAATCTCTGCCGCCGTATCCGTAATCATCATCAAAAATCAGGGATGTCTTGGGGCGACTCAGTCTCATAAAAAAAGGGCCGCTTTGTTTAGCGATAGCTCTTGTTGCAAATCTTGTCTCAACCCCGTCAGACGGAACGAGTACTGTCACGTTGGGCATGGCGCGCATAATCGCCACGTCCTCTATGCAGAAGTGAGAGGACCCGTCCTCTCCGACGCTCATGCCGCCGTGGGTCGTGACGAGCTTCACGTTTAATTTCGGGTAGGCCACGGATTGCTTGAATTGATTCAGGCCTTTCTCAACTGCAAAGACGGTGAAAGTACTCGCAAAAGCTACCTTGCCGGCGGAAGCCAGGCCGGCGGCAACCGACACCAGATTGGCCTCAGCTATCCCAACATCGAAGAAGCGGTCGGGGAACTCTTTGGCGAACAGATTAGTCTTTGTCGACGGCGACAGGTCGGCGTCCAGCACCACGATGTCCTTATTGGTTCGTCCCAGCTCGACTAACGTTTCACCGTAAACGTCCCTCGTCGCCGCGACTCGTTCACTCATGTAATTCCTCCAAACATTTATTCAAATCAGTTTCATTCAGAGGTGTGCCATGATACTTGCATTCTCCAGCGGCAAAAGATTTTTCCAGTATCGAGGCGCCCTTACCCTTATTGGTGCGGGCAATTATCACCGTCGGCTTTCCCTTCGCCTTTTCCGCCTCGTCAAGGGAGTCTAAAATTTGTTTTATTTGGTGGCCGTCCGTATCGATAACGTTCCAACCGAAGGAACGCCACTTCTCAGCTAATGGTTCCAAGCTCATCACAATGTCGGTGCGTCCACTGAGCTGTTGACGGTTGTAGTCAACTATAGCCGTCAAATTATCTATATGGTAATGGGATGCAGACATCGCGGCTTCCCAAATCTGACCTTCGTTAAGCTCGCCGTCTCCAAGCAAGACGTAGACTCGGCTTGACTTTCCATTCAATCTGAAGGCCAGTGACATACCGACGCCCACCGACAATCCTTGTCCAAGGGTCCCAGTCGAGGCGTCAACACCTGGGGTTTTTTTCATGTCAGGGTGTCCTTGAAGCATGCTACCTATCTTCCTAAATTTCCACAACTCTTCTTTTAGGAAATAGCCAGCCTCGGCCAAGGCGGAATAAAGTGCCGGGGAAGCATGCCCCTTGGACATGATGAACCTGTCCCTGTCCGTCCAACTTGGGTTTTTGGGGTCGTGACGCAAGTGATGAAAATAAATTGCGGCCAGAATATCGGCGCAGGAAAGAGAGCCCCCTGGGTGACCCGAGCTGACTTTAGTGGTCATAATCAGGGAGTTCCTTCTGATCAAAAGGGCCATTTTTTCCAACTTCTTTACCAAGGTTTCATTGTGCGGTGTTGCTTTGTCGTTGATGGGCGCCATCTTTTAGCCTCGATTATTCGTGTGCCAAGAAATGAGCTTTTTTGCCGTCGTGTTTTGAATTTTGAGAACAAAGTCTATCAAATTACCACATTACGAATTTTTTAGTTCGTCAACTTAAATACTTTGAGTAAAGTGTTCGTTGAAAAATAATTAAAAGGGCGTCGAAATCTTAGCCGAAGAAGATTTTGGCCATTTCGTAAAGATCTTGGCTGATAACTTTTTGCTTGCCAACAGCGTCCTTGATCGAAGCAGTTATGATTTTATTCCCGTTGAGAGCCGGCATCTGACCGAACTTTCCATCTGCGACCAAATCTATCGCGGCCAAGCCGAATTTAGTTCCGAGAATTCTGTCAAAAGCTGTCGGAGATCCGCCCCTCTGCAAATGTCCGAGCACAACCACTCTCGTTTCAATACCAAGGCATTTCTCTATTTCCTTACCTAAAATTTGGCCGATACCGCCTAGCCTAACATGGCCAAACTCGTCGAGCTCCGTTGTGGAAACCGCCTCGGTACCTCCTCTCAGTTTGGCCCCCTCTGCGACCACAACCATGCTGAACTTTTTTCCTCTGGCATGTCTCCTCTTTAAATAAGTGCAAATTTCCTCGACATCAACCGTCTTTTCCGGTATTAAAATATAATCTGCGCCACCGGCTATTCCAGATTCCAGTGCTATCCATCCGGCGTGTCTTCCCATCACCTCGACCACCATAACTCGCTTGTGCGACTCGGCAGTAGTGTGGAGTCTATCCAGGGCCTCAGTAGTGATAGAAACAGCAGTGTTGAAGCCGAAAGTATAGTCAGTGCATGCCAAGTCATTGTCAATTGTCTTCGGCACGCCAACGCAGGGAAGACCAATCTCGAACATCTTTTGAGCGGCGCCCAAGGTGTCGTCACCGCCGATAGCTATCAGAGCGTCAAGGGAGAATTTCTTCATGTTTTCCAAAACTTTCTGCGGAGCGCCCTCTCTCTTGAAGGGGTTGGTTCTGGAAGTTCCCAAAATAGTCCCGCCGCGATGCAGTATCCCTGAGATTGAGTTCATGTCCATGGGCGCAATATTTCCATCAATCATGCCCTTCCAGCCGTCTTCCACTCCAAACATCTGATAATTATAATTCATTATTCCTTTGCGAACTATTGCCCTGATTACGGCATTGGTACCGGGGGCGTCCCCACCGCCACAGAGAATGGCAACTCGCATATTTTCACTGCTCAAAAATCACTTTTCCCTCAAACATATACGAGTTATTCATCAACGTATAAAAATCATTTTGGCTACGTCGTTGGACTTCTTTGAAAAAGATTTTAGAAAATTTTTGAGTTGCAAACTAAATGCGTCTGCCACGTCTGCCGCCCTTTTTACGGCATCCATCGTGAGGTACCGGTGTGGCGTCTTCGATTCTGCCTATTTTCAGGCCTGCCCTCGCGAGCGCCCTAATAGCCGCTTGGGCTCCAGGACCAGGACTACGCGAGCCGCTGCCCCCTGGTGCGCGAACCTTGATGTGAACGCCACCGAACCCCTTCTCCATAGCCTCCTCAGCAGCCCGAGAAGCGGCCTGCATGGCCGCGTAAGGCGAGGATTCCTCACGGTCGGCCTTTACTATCATACCACCGGAAAATCTAGAAACTGTTTCAGCCCCGGTGAGATCAGTTATGTGGATCATCGTGTTATTGAAAGACGAAAAGATGTGCGCTATACCCCATTTTGCTTCCGTCATTTCTCTCCCTCCACAGCTTTATCATCAGTGGCTGGTGCCTCTGGAGCGACAGCAGGTCCCTCCACAACGGCTTTCTCTTCCGGAGCAATTTCCGGCTTTGCAAAGAAAGATTTGCCAGCGGCATAGCCTATTTGACTCTCTTCACTTAGAGGGACCAAATAACTGGGAACGTTAACGCGTCTTCCCGCGATCGCGATGTGTCCATGAGTAATAAACTGTCTGGACTGCTTCATCGTCTGGGAAAGACCCTTCTTCTGGACAATTGTTTGAAGGCGTCTCTCAAGGAGCTTGTCGATACTGAGGCCGAGCACGTCGTCAAGGGTAGCTGCTTCGCTAACGAGTCCAAGCCCGTGCAGTCTAGTCAGGAGTTGTCTGGTTTCCTTTTCCGCCTGAGTCCCAGAAGCAGCCAACAGGTTCCTAGCCTGGCCTCTGAAATTTCTCAAGAGAGTCTGAGCCCTCCAGATCTCAACTTTGCGAGACAGACCATACTTTGTGAGCACCGCGTCTTCGGCGTCCATTCTGTCCTTTTCCCATGGATGAGATGGTCTGAGATATTTCTTTCTCTGGCGTTTCATTCAATTACCTCTAAGTTTTTGCCTCTGGTTTCTTGGCTTCTGTCTTTACCGGTGTTGCCTTCTTTGTCTCGCCTTTTGCAGCCTCTGCCTTTGCCGGTGCTGCCTCAGCCTCTTTTTCCTTCTTCCCCTTCGCGGGCTTGGCTGCTTCTTCACGCAGCCTGATCTCCTTACGCTTCACTCCCACGGTAAGGCCTTGTCTGCCTGTCGTGCGCGTGCGTTGCCCACGAACGGGGAGGCCAAGTTCGTGCCTTATTCCGTGCCGACTGCGTATGCGGCGTTCCCTGCCGATATCTGAACGAACGGCAACATCGACATCGGTGCCTATCAAATGCACGTCCTTTCCGGCCTCGTAGTCCTTTCTACGATTGAGCATCCAGTTTGGAAAACCGAATTGGGATGGGTTCCTAATGATATTTTCGAGTTGTTCGACTTGTTCCTTAGAGAGTTCGCCGAGTTTCACTTTTGGGTCAATACCAGCCAATTGAACAGTCGCCCTGGAGTAAGTGGTACTGACGCCCTTGATGTCAGTTAGCGCCAGCTGAACCATCTTATCGCCCGGCAGGTCCCTGCCCGCCATCCGTACTATGTGCCTGAACTCGGCCATCAATCCCACTTGTTTTGCCATAAATTCTTCGAACAACTGCTTATTAAGCCATTGGCAGCTCGTAATTTTTGGCTGTTCAGTTAATATAGTTAACTTTAATTAAAAGCCTTGGGTTAAATCACCTTCAACAATGCTGTGGGCTCGACAAACGCGTTTTTGAACTTTAATATTGTCTCTACAAATAATCATGGAGGTTTGAAACTGACCCGCAAAGCTAACGGCCGAACCGACCCAAAAAGGCTTCGCTCGATTTTAGTATGGGCAATCGTCTTGGTAGCAAGCCCACTGGGAATAATCCTGTGGAGGACTTTTACTGCTCACGAACCATATTGGTACCCGTTGGTTCACATAACTATCCTCCTAGCCCTATCGTTTGCCACTGTCTTTCATCCACTGCTTAAAAGCCTGCGTCGATTCGGGTTCATCGTCGTAATCATCTTCCTCATGGGTTACGGAGGAGGATGGGATTGGGGCCTGATACCATTCATCCGCTCTACCTCAGCCTGGAATATGTGGGCTTCCTTGGCCCCAAGTGGTCTTTACGACATCTCGTTGCATCTGCTTAGACTGGCACCAACTGCAATAATAATCACATTTCTCCTCTTAACTGGCAGAAAACGTCAGCAATTCTTCCTAATTCGGGGCAACATCAGGGCGAGCGTCGGAAAGTCGCGACTAATCGGCGCAAAGAAACCCAAATCTTGGATCAAAATCGCCACAATATTCGCGCTGGTCTTTGCGGCGGTGACGACGATTTTCCTCATCGGCAACTATGGGGGCCGATTTGAGTCTTTTACCGCAAGCTGGCCACTTTTTCCAATTGTGTTGCTTATTGCCGCAATGAATGCGTTCAATGAGGAATTCACTCTCCGAGCAGCGCCGTTGGGGGAACTCGAGCCAGCTGTCGGCAGGTCAAACGCGCTCGCTGCCACTACTGCATATTTCGGGCTCGGCCACTACTACGGCGTGCCCAACGGAATCATGGGCGTCCTATTATCGGGATTCCTGGGCTGGCTCCTCGGGAAAAGTATGCTGGAAACAAAGGGATTCTTTGTGGCTTGGCTGGTCCACTTCATAACAGATATCCCAATCTTCTTGTTTTTCATTTTGGGCAGTGCCTGAAAAATAGGGTAATTTCTGGATGGCGCGGGGGAGGGGATTTGAACCCCTGAGGCCCGAGAGGACCACGAGCTGACCGTCAGTGGTTCCAGGCTCGCGCGCTACCTGGCTACGCCACCCCCGCTCCCAATGAAAATGCGTTTTTGGATTTAAATGGCATTGAATTTCTAAAATTTAACAAATCAGATATTTCGTCGACGTTTCATTTCCACTTTCTCGGGTAAGTTCCCGGTGTCATCACGATTCTCTCGGGCTTGGCCACTATGCCATGCTCCGCCTCATAAATCTCTTTGGAACCCATCATACTCTTTGCAAGACCTATCAATTCACCCTTGAGGGTGAAAACGGCTACGAGATCGCCTTTAGAAATCCCCGTCTCCACGGAAAGTACCCCTGGAGCCGCCAGGCTCGCCCCGTGGCAGACGGCGTCAACTGCCCCGTCCCGTACGACTATCTTGGGTAGATGTTGTGCTGACGTTTCCACGGGCAAGATGGTTCTACGCAAATATTCTTCTTTGCCCTCTTCGCGCCAGAAGGCGTAGGCATCAGCCAGATCGTGGAGCTTGACGGAAGTCGCCTCGCGATAAGGTCCAGTCCTGGTGCGTCGAAGCTCGCCCATGTGCGCCCCGCAACCAAGGGCCTCGCCAACGTCGTGCATTAGCTTGCGCATGTAGGTTCCAGCCTCGCAGCCGACACGCATGAGAACGTCCTTGCCGTTTCTCTCAAGAAGCTCGATGTAGTAAATTTTTCTCATGCGAAGAAGTCGTCTGACCGCAGCACGCATCGGCGGCCTTTGAAATATCTCACCTTGAAATTCGGACAAAACTTTCTCGAGATCGTGCTGCGGCACGTCGTCGTGCAAGTGCATGACGCTAACATACTCCTTGCCTGATAATAGCATGGTCTGAGTAATCTTCGTGGCATCCCCCAAAGCTATTGGAAGCACCCCGCTGACGCCGGGATCCAAAGTTCCTCCGTGCCCGGCCCTGTGTAGGTTCAGCAGCAGCTTGACCCAAGCAACGACTTCGTGCGAAGTCGGACCTGGGGGCTTGTCCAAATTTACCATCCCGAGCCTGATGTGGTCTCTAATTGAACGCTTTGAGGGATCACAGCCATACTCTGTGTCGGTCGTGTCGTGAGTCCTCGTAAGAACCTCGCGCTCGATGTCGGCGGGAAGCTTTCCCAATTTAAACACCCTTATTTAGGCCTGCTGCGCTGAGAGCTTGCTTTTTACTTCGTCGTCGGAGGCCCCCTTCGAAACATCAAGCTTTTTATCCGTGGGCTCAAGGTGCGCGATGTTGCAGCGCCTTCTCTTCACTCCGGGGCCGCTGATGACAACGTTGGTGTCATCCAGCACTTCCACTATCACGCATGTCTCGCCGGCTTCATGTCCAGCGAGCTTCACGCAGACCCGACCTATTTCCATAACCATATCAGCGCCTCCTTTTCATGACTGTGTCGACAGCCGTCATAAGTATTCTCGTTGTCTCGGATACTGATAAACGCTCCGTGTTGAGAACTATGTCAAAGACGGAGTAGTCATTCACGTCTATGTTGTACAGCCGCTTGAACCTCTTGGCCTCGCTTCTCTCCCGTCTCAATGTCTCGTTATAAACGTCCCTGTATCTCCGGCTTTCCCTCTGAACTATCCTCGTCACCCGGGTCTTCGTGGAAGCCGTGAGAAATATTTTCAAATCGGCCTTCTTCGCGAACCATCCAGCTAGGCGTGCATCGAGCAGCACCTTGTCGCTTCTGGCGGCGTCTGCTATTCTCCGATCAATCATCCGGTCCACAGCGGGATGCATTTCAGCATATTTTTGGCCTTCGCTCAACGTCATGCCACGTTCCTTCAAAAGCTGCCTGAAAATCTCGCCTGCGCAAACGTACTTTAGACTCTTGAATTTTTTCACAAGAGCTTTGGAGATAGTCGATTTACCGGCGCCGTGCAGGCCACTTATGGCAACGGCTACCATGGTCTCAAGCCCTGGCTTTACGCTTCAAGGCCTTTCGCGAGCAAGCCAAGCAGAAATAGCCGCCGAAGGGCCTGTTTGGCATTCTCGAGCTGCGTGGAATGCTCCCGATACCCTTAGCTGGCCTTGGTACGCCACCCAGGATCTTTCCGCAGTAGGCGCAGACAGCGGCGGCCTTTCTTTTCTCGCCGTAGTGTCTCCGCATGTGGCTCCCAGGCGTCCTGACCTGCCGCTGCTTGTAGCTCTTTGACCTCTTTCTTCGCGCTGGCATCTAATCACCTATTATAATTTTTCTTAGTATTTGGGAGAACGCAAGTGAGTTCAAAAAGTACCACCAGCCCATCCCAAAGACGACGAGCTGCCCCACGAAAGGCAAATCGAGGCTGAACGGCAGCCAAGCGACCACCCAACCTTTGAAGATTCCACTGATGAAAAACCAAAGGGGAAGAAGAACGACCATTATGATAATCGTAGGCTTCATGTTTTGCGACATCATCGTGCTGTTGAGCTTCATAATCTCTGGTTGACGTTGCTGGAGCTTGTAAACCTGTTTCATGTCGCGCTTTTTCTGTGCTGCCCGAAGTTCCTTGTTGTATTCTGTCACCTTGGCCTTAATCTCTTTGAACTGCTTCCAGTCCACCATCTTCTTTGAAACCAAAGTCGTGAAAAGCGCTACCACGAAGCTTAAACCCATGACCAGAAAAATCGCATACTGAAAGAGCGGCGAGAGTTCGACGCCAATCAAGCTTGCCGCTCGGGAAACTTCTGACCTCAGAGAGAGGATATCCGTCTCAGTTGGCGACTGAGTATAGACCGTGAAATCGTCTATTATTTGAGCGTCCAAGGCGGCGTCGGCATCTGTTACCTCGGAACTGAACTTATTCTCGTAAACGATGAAAGCAGCATTCATCGAGGCTTTGGCCGAATCGGCGTCTCCCTTCCTCAAGGAAGAGGCGGCGATGTCCAGTTTGTTGAGCACACTGAAGAGGTCATCGCTAGTGGCCTGCCCTTGAGCCCGAACCAGACCGGGCAGCAACAGCGATGACGATATCGCCACCATCATGATCAACGCAATGAGTTTTCTCTGCATGATTTCACCTTAGTGCCGAGATTACATTGTCTACCGCTTTTTTAAACCCTTTATTGCTGTTTCGAATGAACACTATCGGAGCCCCGGAGAGAGCGGAGTAAGCCATTGCAGCCGCACGATTCAGCTGCTGGTGCTCCCCTATCTCGATTGCCAGCTCCTTGGCTCTCCTCCTCGACACATCCTTGGCTCTCCTCTCGGCAACCTCCTCGGGCATCGCCTCAATCAAAATTATTGACTCAGGCTGCAGCTCCTCGAGAACGTGGTGCGGAAGCCCTGGATAGTAGCCCTCGGGTTTCTTCACGAGGCAGTGGGTGTCCAGCAGGACCGGTTTCATCCGGGCCATGCGGGCAATTCGCTTCGCCGCTTCGCGCTGAACGCGGATATAATTCTTTAACGGCATCTTTCGTATCTCGTCCCGGTCGGGTGTGCCGGCTCTGGACTCCATAAGGTCGAGCATCACGTCGCCGTAGTTGACAAGCTGGTATTCGGTGCCATCGGACCGCAGCGCCGCCAAAGCCTCCTTTATCAAGGTAGACTTGCCCACTCCGGGCACGCCTGTTATCACTATTATCTTTTCACTCACCGAAAAACCTCCGAGCTGCGGGGAACATCTCCGACACCTGCTCCTTCGCTATCTCTTGGTATAAGTTATACATGATGCCGACTGTCAGCAGGATACCAGTTCCGCTGCCTAGGGCACCGAGGAAATCGGCACCAGCAGAGAGGAATCCAACGAAAGCACCGCCGAGCAAGGCAGCAGTCATTATGTACCTGCCAAGCACCCACTCCATGACCCTGACGTCGCGACGGAAGCCGGGTATAAGCATGCCTGAATCATCTAGCTGCTTCGCAACATCTCGTGGACCCATGCTAGTCATGTGGACCCAAAGGTAGGCAAAGCCCATGCTGGCAAGCACCAAGACGGCCATATATAGGATAGCTCTAATCGGATCGGCGGCAACTTCTGCCAAGCCACTCGGGGCAGTAGTGTAATAAGTTAACCATGGCGCGTTTAGGAGAGCCGAAAAAATTCTCAGGTTGGCAAACACAGTCATTGCCAGGATAACCGGGATGTTGGAAGTGTACAGGAACCTTATCGGATAGCGGCCTCTGACCCCACCGAACCTTCCATAAGCGAGAGGTATCTCTATCCTCATGCTCTCGGCGTATACCACTATGAGGAAGATGATAATGGTCGCGAGCAATCCCATCGCGTTCGGCAGGTTGGTTCTGAAGAACTGACTAATCACGTCCCCGTTGCCAATCGCTGTGCCGATTAGGTTTGGAACTACTCCCGTGGCCGGATTCAGGGCTTGCCAAAACACTGTCATGGCAACGCCACCGGCTATGAACAAGCTGACCCCGCTGCCGAAGCCGTACTTAGAAACGACCTCATCAAGATAAATCACGATAATGGCGCCGAGCGTGAGCTGAACCATTATTATCATGCCTGAAGGACTAAACAGCCCTATTTTGCCGTATGTCCCGGCCAGGACGAGCATTCCGCCTTCAAAAATGGCCATGATTATAGCTGCGAGTTTTTGCACCCCTGTAAAAAGAGCGCGGTCCCCTCCATCGGACAGATTCAAACCGATGATCTTGCTACCCACTAAGAGCTGCATGATGATTCCCGCTGTGACGATGGGACCTATGCCTAATTCCATGAGACTGCCAGAATGGCTGGCCAGCACGAATCGGAGCTGCCCAAAGAAATTCTGTGCGCCCGCATCCCAGACACCGTTGCCATTCAAATCGGTGAAATTTTCGAGGGAGGTCTCCCCAAGGTCCATGACGCCGTTGCCGTTGGTGTCGATGAAGTCAAAAGTGCCGTTGCCGTTAGCGTCTTCGAAAGGCTCCCGCTGAGCTATGCCGTAGAGGGGCACCTGAGTCAACAGGAAAAAGATGACCAGCGCTACTCCTGTCCAGATAAACCTCTCCTTGAAAGGAACCCGTCTCTTGGCAACAGCCACTTCGGGCAGTCTACGAACTACTTTATCAAGAGCATAAAGCTTCGAACGCGGCTTTTGGTTGCCCTCGTTGCTCATCGCCTTCACCCGGCGATAGCCTTGCCGCCAGCCTCTTCAATCTTGCGCTTGGCAGATTCCACGAATGATTTTGCCGTGATGTCCAAAGGATGGGTCACCTGGCCGCTTCCGAGTACTTTGTCAAAGCCCAGCCGGTTAACATCGATGGTGAACTTGTCGCCGTCCTGCCTGGCAACTCCCAGCTGAACCAGCTTCTCTATGTTCTCGTCAAGGTCGCCGACATTCACCGCGCTTATGCTGCTGCGCACCGCCGCCGGGCGGGTGAAACCGTGTTTCCCAAAATAATCCGGCATGTACTTGAGAATATAGGACCATTTGTGTTTGTGACCGCCGCTCATGCCAGTACCTCCCCTTTCGCCGCTACCGCGCCCTCTCTTTGAGCAACCCCTGCCGTAGGTACGCGTGCCGCGCTGGGTCCTTCCCTTTCTCCTTTTGCGTACGGTCATAAAATTACCCTCAAATCATCTTGATTATCAGATCGTTTATCTTGTCTCCTCGGTAACCCAGGTCGCCCATGTCCTTGACCGGGCGTTTTATAGATTTGTAGCCGCCCCGCGGCGGGTGGAACCTGAAGACCTTTTTAACTCCGACGTCTTTGAGAGCCGCCTTGCCGCTTTCCACGGACGTCGCCAGTTCGGCGAGGTTCTGGAAGCCGGAATTTTTCACTACTTCTTCAGTGACTTTCTTGTCGCCGACCAGCCTTCCGCGCTTGCTCAGCAGACTCGCCAACACATCGGGCTTGACTTCGCCCCAAGTGACATAATCCTTGACCTTCTTTATCATGCCGAGATTGGAATCACTGTTGTCCAAGATTACGCAGTGGTTGACGCGCAACAGGCCCATAAGCTTCAAAGTGTCCTTGACCTGTTGCTTAGCGTTAATCTCGCTGCGGAGTTTGATGACTGCCAATTTAGCCACTTGCATCACCAGATTTTCCTATAATCACGCGTTCCCGGTATCTGTCGCTCATGGCCACCTTGGTGGTTTGTTTGAGCGCATCCATGACAGCCAGAGAAAAGTTGAGTGTCGTACGAGTCTTTCCCTCTGTCCTCGTCCACGCGTCCTGTATACCAGCCATGCGGAGAATCGTCCGAGGTATGCTCGCCGAAGCCAGCCCAAGGCCCCGTGGTGAGGGTTTCAAGATGACTTTGACGCTGCCGCTCTTACCGGTGACCTCGAACGGGACCGAGTGGTTCCGTCCGCAGCCGCACTCCCAACTGCCACAGCCACGCGCCACCTCAATGACGTTTAGCTGGGCGACTGCCACGGACTTTTTAATCGAGGATCCAATATCCCTAGCGCTCCCGTGCCCAACGCCAACTATACCGTCCTTGTTGCCCACCACGGTCACCACCCGGTACTTGACCCTGCGACCTGATTTGTGCATCCTCTGAACCAAGTTGACCTCGAGAATCTCCTCCTGGAGGCCGGGAACAAGGGCATTGACAATCTCCTGCTCCTTGATGGGCTTGCCGTTGCGCAGTATCTGCGAAATCTCTTTTATCTTGCCTTCCTTGACGTCCTTGCCCACGCTAGTGCGTGGCTGCCAAAGTTCCATGCTGAATTCCTCTCGCTTTTGACGTCTCCTACCTCTACCTCTACCCCTCATCTCAACCACCGAACTGCTTGATAATCTCCTGCTTGACCGAATTAAAGTGATCTGATATCTGCTCTGGTTTCAAATCGCGGGATAAATAGCTTGAGAACCTCGAAGCATACACTTCCTCGTCCTCGTTCTTCAACTGTTCAGCGTACTGCGAGATGCTCGAGCCGCTCATCTGCTCTTCACTTGGGAGTATCTCTTCATCGTAAGGTATCTGCACGCCAGCGTCCACAGCACCTTTCAGGACAGCGAATATCTTTCCGCCTTTCGTGGGATGGGCCATGCCGATATCGAAGGTAGCCTCCTTGACGCCGGCTTTTATGGCGCGGTAACCGCACAGCAGTCCGACAAGATAGGCCGAGGGGAGGTTCGAAGTCCCGTTCTTCCAACCTAGCGCCTCCAGCTGCTTCGAGTGTGCCGAGGCCAAAACTATGTCCCCCGCCTGCGAAACTTTTACGATCTGGGCTTGGATGTGCTTCAGAGAGGTCCTGACGACCAGCCTGAGCTTCCGCGACCTAAGCATCTTGAGCCTGTGTCGATAGTCTGTCTTACCCTCCCTCTTACGTCTGAATTGGACCCTAAAGCGTGGACCAGTAGTAACCATTCAAATCACTTCAAGACTCCCTTTTCTTTAAGGTGGGCCTCTAGATGAGCTTTGTTTCTGAAGGAGCCACCCTTTATCATCAGGTATAACCGTCTGTAATCGCCCTCACCGAGGACTCCGTCTTTTCTCATTTGTCTGAGCCTGGCACGCAATGGTCTGACCGTTCTTATCCAGTTTTTCTTCCTGGGCGTTCGGGCGCCGCTCGTTCCCTTTCGAGTCCCAGGACCACCACGCCTGCCGACCTTCCGCTTCAGATTCCGCACCCGCAGCCTGCCGCGACTAATCCCGATCTTGGGCTTGGCGCTTATCGCCCCCTGCTTGATCAGGCCATTGATATCGTCACGAGTGATAGCGGAAGAAACGTCGACTAATCTGGCTGGGTCTATCCAAACCCTGTTCACGCCGATGCCTAGGATATCAGCTGCTAGCCTTTTTTTCTTGTCCAGTTTCATTCTTTTTAACTCCTGGGTTAAGCACCCTTATCTTCAGCTCGTCAGCCTTTTTCAGTATCTGTTCTCTCTTTCTTCTGCCAACACTGGCGGCTATCCTGACTGCCTGTTTGCTGGCGTCGATGCCTGTCAGCTCGGTGACGTTGGCGATTATGACCTCAAAGAGGCCAGAGGGATGGAGATTCCTGGTTTCCCTCGGAACCCTGTAGCCCACTGTGACCATTTTCCCCTTGCCGCGCTTTCGGATACGCAATTTGCTGTCCCTACCGCGGGGTTTGCGCCATTTTTCCCCGAGCCGCTTCCACATGAACCATTCTTGGCGTCTGAACTTTGGCAAGCGTTTCTTCTCCATAAAATCACGATACCTCGACTATATAGCATCCGTCTTGGAAAGTCTTGCGGTCACGGTATTTTACGATGGTCGCTTGTTCGATGTTGTAAGCAGTCTGCCCAACGTCGTATTTATTGATTCCCTTCACTAGAATGCTGTCGCCGCTTACCTCTACCGTCACGTCGCCGACTATGTTGGCCAACCTCGCCGATCTCTCGCCGAGGAAATTATTTATGATGACCTTCTTGCCCTCGACCTTCACGGTTATCGGGAAGTGGGAGTAGACGACTTGGAGCTTATAGACAAAGCCCTCTGAGACTCCTTTAAACATGTTGAGCATGTAAGATCTGAAAGTGCCAACAGCGGCTTTATCCTTTCTTCTCACGGAATCCACCGCGACCGAAAGGCTCTGGTTTTCCGACTTGACCTTCATCTTCGAGGAATCGAAAGCGTGTGTAAGTTTCCCCTTCTTACCGCTGACCTCGACAGTCCCGTCCGAGATCTTGCACTCGATCCCTTTGGGCACATCAATTTTTTCTTGAGTTACGCGCGACATGATTAGCACTTTTCCTTTTTCCCGTCTCTTCTCGGTTTTTATCCATTAAAAACGTGAGGTTAAACCAAGAATTCAAAAGACATAAGCTATTAGTCTTCCACCCAGTCCCTGCTCCTTAGCTTTTGCGTGGGTCATCAACCCCTTTGAAGTCGAGATAACGAGCGCCCCGAAGCCCGAAGCGAGAAGGTATCGTTTCTCCCATTTTTCGTACTCGCCCTCCTTGGTCGCGTGCCTCGGTCTTATCGCTCCGCACTTGTTTATCTTGCCCTTTAGCTCTACTCGGAACTTTCCGGCCTTATCGTCGTCGATGAATTCAAAGGACCCTATGAAGCCTTCTTCCTGCATTATCTGGAAGACCTCGCGTATCAGCCTGGAGGCCGGGGATATCCTCACTTCCCGCTTTCTGGCCCGTTCGTAATTGTCAACCTTTGAAAGTGCGTTGGCAAGTGGATCTACTAACATCTTTCTCACCTCAACTGTACTTGCAGAATCCCATCTTGGGCGCAAGCTCACGGAAACAGCGGCGGCAAAGCTTCAGCCCGTATTGCTGGTAGACGTGGCCGTAGCTGCCGCAGTGCATGCACTTGTGTGCGCCTTTTCCGAACTTTTTCTTCGTCACTGTAGCACCTCTGCTCCAAACTTACTAGTCATGAAATTTATCGCTTCCTCCTTAGTAACCTTGTGGCTCTTTGGGACAGATTTTTGGAGCAAGCGCCTCCTTTTTATCCTATAACCTGGTCTCTCCAGGACCACCGACACGTCAAGACCAAACATACCGACCTCCGGGTCGTATGAAATCCCGGCTATGTCAATGTGCTCCTTAATCCCAAAGGAGACGTTGCCGCTGTCATCGAAGGAACTCGCCCGAACCCTCTTCTCGACGGCTTCGAGCAGCCTCTTCAAGGCTTTCGTGGCTAGTGAGCCTCTGAGGGTCACCACGCAACCGATGGGCTCGCCGAGTTTGAGTTTCCAGTCCCTAATGGACTTTTTGGCATAAGTTCGCGTCGGTTTCTGTTCGGCAATCGATTCGAGCACCTTCTCCGCCTTGGCGAGCCTGTCGCCACCCTCGCCGATGCCGATGTTCAGCACTACCTTTTCAACCTTGATTTCGCGCATTGGGTTCATTCGCTCACCGACAACTTAATGGCTGGTTTTTCACTGCCAATAACAAAAACATAGTGCTCCGGAGCCTGGAAAGTCACCCCTTCGCTCTCAAGGGTGACGATGTTAGGCTGAGTCCCGGTAATGAGCTTGATTTCGGATATCTTACCGACCTTACTGACGTTCCTGCCACCGGTGACCAGGGCCATGGATCCAACCTCGAAAGGAATCTTCTCAAGCGGCTTTTGCTCAGGGATGGAAAGTTTAACCACGTCCCCGGGCTTGTAGTCCATTAATTCACCGGTGAGGTTCTTCCCATCATGAAGGGTCAACTGCAGCTTCTTGCCCTTTGTGTTCTGCTTTCTGACGACCCTACAGAGCTTGAACGGCGATTCTGATGGTTCGGCCTTCTGAAGAACGAAGCGACCCCTGTGGTCAAGCATGACGCGGTAACTTGTATTGAGCGTGGGGAGTTTTACTATATCCATGAAGCCGACGGGAAAGTCCGTTGCGCGCCTGATTTTTCCGTCGACCAGGACTTCCCCCTTGTAGATAAGGGAGTCCGCTTCCCTGGCGGATCGGGCCATTGCCAGGTAGTCACGTACTACGAGCCGGAGAGGTATGGATTTGTCCACAGGGTGCGGTCCTGCCGCTGGCTTTACCGTCCACGTCAGCGTCTTGCGCGATAGCTTCAGTACCCGCGAAGCGGCATAGCGCTTTACGTGTCTGCCTCCACCTTTCTTAGCCAACTTTGGTCCCTCCTTCCATGCTCTGCAACCGTTTCTTATCCTCGACTAGCTTTAACAACATGACGTTTCCCGGCCTTATGGGTCGGTTTACCTGGGAACCATCGCTCTTCGCTATCGTCGCTCCCTGTACAGTGATTGACTGAGTTTTGCTGTCAACACTCAAGACCTCTCCTTCCAGCTTCTTGAAGTCCCCGCGCACTATCTTAACGCGGTCGCCCCTTCTGACTGGGATGGATTTAATCTTCAGCTTCGCCTTTAGATCTTTGTTAAGCTTCGCGGCCATCAGCTTGTGCCTCCTGTGAGCCGGCATAGAGTAAAGCCTCGCGCGCTGTTTCCTAGGTTGTGCGGACACCATGTTTCACACCACTATTGAAGCTATTCCCGCGACTTTGGGCCACCTCTCGGCGGACTCTCTAGCGATCGGACCTTTTACTTCGGAGCCGCGCGGCGCCGCCTCGGGAGTTATCAAGACGGCAGCATTGTCATCGAATTTTATGCGCATCCCGTCTTTGCGCCGGTACTCTTTTCTCTGGCGCACAATCACGGCTAGGACCAGCTGCTTTCTCAGTTCCGGGGTGCCCTTTTTCACAGAGGCCACCACACTGTCGCCTACTCCTGCCTTTCCCATCGCCCCACGCCTGCCTTTGTAGCCTATTACGTTTACTATTTGAATCAATTTGGCGCCCGTGTTGTCGGCACACAACAATCTGGCCCCTACTGGGAGCACTCTAACGGGAGTGACTGAGCACGCGCCTATGGCAGGGGTTGTTCCTTTCCGTCCCATCTTATCTCCCCATCTTCTGAACGACCACAAAGGTCTTTGTCTTGCTCAACCGCCTGCATTCCATGATCTTAACTTTGTCGCCCGTCTTGGCGGCGATGCAGGCCGGGTTGTGGGCGTGGTATTTTGAAGTCCTTCTCTCGTAACGCTCGTATTTTGGTATTAGCTGCATGCCCTCGAGCTCGACGGTGACGGTGTGAGCCATCTTGTCGCTGACCACGACGCCGTCAAAGGCCCTTCCTCTGACTGACAGCTGTCCGTGGAAGGGGCATTTGGGGTCAGTGCACTTTTCCTTCGGTGGCTCGATTCCCATTCCGACCATTTCTTTCACCTTTTCCTCTTCACCCGTTCTTCGGGACGTCCGACCAGCTTATCGCCCTCGATGGCGACCTTTTGGCCGTCTGGCAATTTTATTTCAAAGGACGCTCCAGGTTTGGGCACTATCTTCGCCCCTGACGCTTGCTCGATGACCAGCATGTCCTTGGTTTCGTCAATTATCTTGCCGTAGGTTCCAAGGAGCGTGGGGTCGGAGCTACTTACGACCTGTGCCTCGAGCCCGATGAGCTCGTGCTGCATTAAGTTCTTCTTAGTTATCGGCATAATGTCCTACCTCATGTCGATCATGTCGGGTGAGAACCCAAGTTCCGTGAGCACTTCTTTCACGCGCACTTTGTGGTGTCCTTGGAGCTCTATGCGTCCATCCTTAGATGTTCCCCCGCACGCAAGCTCGGACTTTAACTTCTTCGCAAGGTCCTTGATATTTACCTGTTTCTCGTCAAGTCCTTCGATGACCGTCACGAATTTACCGAACTTTCGCTTCATCGTATATACGTTTATTCTTTGTTGCTCGCGAGCTATTTCCTCGCAAACACATAGCTCTTTCGGCAATCCGCAGACCTTGCATATCTCTTGCAGTGTTCACGCACCCCCTTTCTGTTTTTCCTTGATTATCGTAAGAATTCTGGCGATGGCCCGCTTGAGCTCTCGCATCCTCGCGGGATTGTCTAAGGATCCGCCAGCGGCAGCGGTGGCCCGGGCTCGAGCCAGTTCGCCTCTGAACTCCTTAAGCTTCTCGAACATCTCTTCGAGGTTCATCGACCTTAATTCTTCAGCCCTGATTATCGCCATCTTTTGCACCTTCCTCAGTCGTTTTTTCAGCCGTTTCGGCTGGCTCGACTTTTGCCTCAGGTTCAGCCGCCTTTGCTTCGGTGGCTTGCGCTTCGGCCTCGACTTTCTTGGCCTCTGCTAGGACCTTCTCTAGTTTTATCTCTCCGGGCAACGCGACATCTGGAGGCATTATACTGACCTTCACACCGACTATCCCGGCCTTTAGCTTCGCGACGGCCTGACCGTAGCTGACGAGTGATTTCACCGGCTCACCCGCCTTGCTCAAGTAGCCTGCGTAGAATCTGGAGCTTCTCGAGCGTTCCCCGGCTATTCTGCCAGAAATTAGTATCTCAACCCCTCTGGCCCCGGCGCCGATTATAGTCCGGACCATGCTCTGGCCGACCCGTCTAACGCTCAGGCCCCTCTCGAGAGTGAAAGCGATGTGCTTGGCCATTATCGGCCCGGAGAGCTGCGGTTTCGGTATCTCCACCACTTCGACCTGAGGTTTTTCCAGCCCGAATTTTTGCTCCAAATCGTCGGTGAGTTGTTTGATGCTCTTTCCCTTTCTCCCGATTACCATCCCTGGCCTCTCAACGTAAATCGTGACGCGAGTGCCCGTGAGTATTCGCTTTATGTCAACGCCGCCGTAGCCAGCTCGTGCCAGCTCACGCTCAAGGAATGTCTCGAGCTCGACGCGCTTAATCCCTTGCTTTATGAAAGTTCTCTCGACAGGCATGGTTTCATCCCTTTAGTATTATCTCAATGTTGGTCAGCGGAGAAATAGCCGGTGATGTCCTTCCGAAGGCCCTTGCGAAGTATCCTGGCACAGAGATGCCCTTGTAGGCGCTCGCGTGCACTATTCGCAGTTTTTCTACCTCTAGGCCCTTGTAGGCAGCGTTGGACTCGGCGTTCCTCAGCACCTTTAATATCTCACGCGCGGCTTTTACTGGATACTGGCCGCTACCCTTTTGGCCACGGTGCGCGACTTTTTTCCTGTGCCGCAGTATCGGCACGTGTTTCTTTTTCACTTGGACGGCCTCGAGATACTCCTTGGCGACGTTTAGGCGCATGCCCCTGATTGCCCTGCAGACCTCCATGGCCTGCTTAGAGGAAATTCTCCTCTCCTTCCCGAATGCCATCGCGGCTGGGCCTTCGACCTTTGCTGAGTAACCGAACTTTGGCATGAGCATCACTTTAACGGTACGTACATGGAGCTTCTAGTGGCTCCTATCCCTGGAGTTCCGTGGGTGACCTTTCTCCTCGTCTGGGCAAACTCACCCAAACGGTGGCCCACCATCTCCGCCTTGACGTCAACAACGACGAATTCTTTGCCGTTGTGGACCGCGAACTTTAAGTCGATCATCTCTGGGATTATCACCATATCTCTGCTATGCGTCCTTATCGGCGCGTTCTTGCCGGAGGTCCTCGCCGCCCTGACTCTCTCGAGAAGCTTTTTCTGCTTAGGCGTGAAACCGCGGGAAAGAGATCTACGCTGGCGCGCCGGGAGTAGCTTGGCGAAGTCGTCAAGCGGAAGTTTTTGCAATTCCTCGAGTGCCAAACCGTGGTAGGAGAATTTCTTCGGCATTCGTTCACCTCTTACCTGTCCTTCTTGCTGCTATTAACCCTATTTTTTGTCCGGGCGGGGCTCCCCTGGCAATCGTCTTTGGTCTGCCGGCGTTCTTGCCCCTGCCGCCACCGAACGGGTGGTCGACGATGTTCATGGCGACCGCTCGCGTGTGCGGATACTGCTTGCCCTTTGCTAGCATTACGTGGTGGCGTTTGCCTGCCTTTATGAAAGGCTTATCGAGTCGCCCACCCCCGGCAACAACTCCTATCGTGGCGCGGCAGCGGGGATCCATATCCTTAATCTGCCCTGACGGGAGCTGCACGCTCGCGTAGCCAAAATCGTGACCAATGAGAACCGCATGAGAACCAGACGCTCTCACCAGCTTTCCGCAGTCGCCCGGCCGCGACTCGATGTTGAAGATAGGGGTGCCTTCAGGGATCTCGGCCAGCGGCAAGGTGTTGCCGGCCTTGATCTCAGCCGAAATCGCGGCCATGACCGTGTCTCCAACCCTTATCCCTTCTGGTGCTATGATCAAACGTTCCTGGCCGTCCGCGTATCTTATCTGGGCGACCGGGGCGTTCCTGCCAGGCTCGTGGACGATGTCCATGACCACGGCCTCGCCAGTCCGCTCCAAAGAAGGCAGCTTGATGTCGCCGAGTCTCCTCCAGCTCTTGGCTCTGAAGGAAGGGGAGCCGTTGCCCAGCCGCTGTGCTCTAAGATGCTTGCCCATCAGATCATCCCTAACTTGGAAGCGATTTCGTCAGCCATGAATTCCGGCGCCAGCCTCACGTAGGCGCGCTTTTTACCCTCGGGTGTTATTTCGACAGTGACGCTTTTCACCTTGACCTCAAACAGAGTCTCCATCGCTCTCTTGATGTCCTGCTTGGTCGCGGAGTTGTCGACGATGAAGATGAGCTTGTTCTCCGCCTCAATCATCTTGACCGCCTTTTCCGTCGCCTGAGGATAGAGAATTACTTTTTGGGGATCTTTCATGAATACAAACCCTCTGCCAGTTTTTTTATCGCCGAGCTCGTCCAGACGGTGAGCCTTCCAGGCACGCCGCCAGGAGCCAGAAGCTCCGCGTTCAGTTCGTTCACCTTGGCGATGCTCACGCCGGGGAGATTCCTCGCCCCCAAGCGAACGCCTTTGCCCTCGCTCACGACTATCAGGGGGCCGACCGCCCTCTTGTATCGTCTGCCCCTGATTTTGCCCAAGCCAGCTCTGACGCGAACCCCTTCCGAGGCGCGCGCCAAATCCTTGTCCAAGCCGAGCCGCGTCAGGGTAATCTTGATCTCGCTAGTCTTTTTCAAGTTCTCGAGCTCGTCGGTCACGACGAGTGGGAAGGATTGGATGTTGCTGATTTCGTGGCCGCGCAAGGCGACGAGTTTTTTGTCCTTGGTCGCGGCTATCGCAGACCTTATCGCCAGATGGCGCTCTTTTTTATTTATCTTTTCCGCCAGTACTTCCTCGACTCGTGGAGGATGTGCCCGCCTTCCACCGACTGCATGAGGTGCGAACGCGCCCATTCCCGAAGCCGGATACTTTGTGCCCTTGACGCGTCTGATCCTGGTGGTGCCGAAACCCTTGCCCCAAGTCTCGGCGGAGGTTCTCTTGCCGGCCATGGGATCCGGGCCCCAAGGCTGAATCCTGGCGGACTGTGCCGAGAGCACCGCGCGCTTTATCACGTCAGGCCTAACGGCAGTCTCGAAAGTCGCCGGCAAATCTATTTCCTGCACTGGCTTGGCATCAAGAGAAAAGATTTGAACTTTCATCGTTACGCACCCTGTTGAGAAGCTGTACTGACGTAGGTTATCGAGGGAGTTGAGGTGGTTGCCCCCTGCGAAAGCCTCACCGGCCGCCTCAGTTGGAGCAGCCTCTTGGTCGGTCCGGGCACTGAGCCAGCGAGAACCATGAATTCGCCCTTTACCGGACCGTAACGGAGGAAGCCTCCGCTCGGCGTGACTTCCTTGCCGTCGCTGCCTATCTTTAAGATTCTCTTGTTGAAATCGGTGCGCTGGTTATAGCCCATCTGCCCAGCGGACGGAACCGTCCAAAGAATCCTGGGCGGCGACCACGGGCCGAGTGTTCCCACTTGTCTGCGCCCGTCATCGCTTTTCCTCGGCAGGATGCTGATTCCCCAGCGTTTAACCGGACCCTGGAAACCCTTACCCTTTGTGATGGCGAGAACATCGGCGAACTCCCCTTCCTTGAAAACGTCAACCGAACGGACCTGTTTTCCGAGCAGGCCCTTTGAATAGTTCCAGCGCTCCTCGATTGAGCTGCCACCGACTCTTATTTCCATCATATCGGGCTTTTTCTTCGAAAGGTTTGTTGATCGAGGTTGAGTACAAACCAAGACGCGAATCTCTGAGACCTTGCCCGCCTTGACCATGGCCTCGGCACTCTCGAGTGACTTTTGCCCGTCGAGCTTCTTCGGCTTGGCAACCAATCGGTAGAGATCCCTCGGGACTTCACTCGCCCAAGCCTCGCCGATTGACTTGAGGCCCCTCGTGTCAGAGCCGTAGAGCCTGACTGCACAGACGAATATTGGAGGAGTGTCAACGACCGTGGCTGGAACGCTGATTTCCTGGCCTTTCGTCATCGACCCCTTGCGGTCGTCGATCATGAAGAGGTTTATCATCCCCGCCTTGTAGCCCGCGATTCCCTGGAGCGAGAGCTTAGCTTCCGCTGACCATGCTCGCACACGAGCTATTGGCTTAGGTGCGCGCACGCGCGGCATGTAGGCTAGCGAGCCCAGCCGCGGGTGGCTTTCCCGTTTTCCCATTCTTCATCCCTCTGTGAGCACATTCAGCAGCGAGAGCGTGGCTATGAGCGCCTCCTCGGTGCGAACCGTGGCTGTGCCTTGGTTCGGTACCGCATTCACAACGACGTCGAACAGTTTTGACGCGTCGACGCCCTGACGCTCGCAGATTTCGAAAAGCCCCCCGTAAGGGCCCCCGAATACCACTGCCACGCTGCGAGGTTTGCTACTCTTTATCGCCTGCACGGCTTCATATAAATTTTGCCCTCGCCGCGATGTACCGATGTTATAATCAGATTTAACTGCTTTTAAGGCCTCCGAGAGGCTCTTCTCGCGGACGATGTCGTAACCCCAATAGTCGGGCACTTCCTCGCGAGCCAGAGTGGCTTCTATCAAGTTTCCTGATCGTTTTCCGAGTCGCACCGTCAAGCGCTGGCCTCGCTGTAGCCTTCCCACTACGATCGCCTTCGCGGGCAGGCCGATTTCCAGGATGCTGCTCTTGCCCGACTCGATAACGACACCATCGCGGTAGTCGCCCGGGCGATCCCTCTCATTCTGCAATGGGTGGTGCGGGGTCCGCAGCGGATAGAGCAGACCCGCGTATTGGAGCGCCTCTGAGCGCGGGAAGAGGATCTTGCGCAGGTACTGGGGCGTCTCCATGTAGCTCAGGAGCGACCTGATCACCTTGGCCTCGCCAGCCTGGTCCCTGACCTGGGGATCATCGTCGTTGTAGATGCAGACCCTGCCGACGCGGAATATCGCCAGAGCGCGGCCGATGGCTCCGACCTTCAAAGTGGTCTGGCGGAGGTCCGGGGAATCTATCGCCAATGATGCGGGCAAAAGTACAGAAGTGCGTATTTTAGATTTCATCGAAAATCAGCCTTTGGCAACTCCGACGGGCACCAACCTAACGACCTTTCTGGCTATTCCGGCACGGTGAGTTATGTCGACAACTCTGTCGATGTCCTTGTAAGCGTCGGGCGCTTCTTCGGCAATCACGGAAATCTTCGCGGCCCTGACGACCTTGCCCTCTGACTCCAGTTGTCGTCTGATGTCCTCGCCTCTGAACTTGTTGAGTGCGGCCGTGCGGCTCATGTGCCTGCCGGCGCCGTGAGGCGCGGATCCAAAGGTCTCGCCCATGCCCTGCGCCGTGCCGACCATGACGTAGGAGGCCGTGCCCATGTTGCCCGGAATCAGCACCGGCTGGCCAACATCGCGATAAATCGACGGGACTTCTGAGTGGCCCGCGGGAAAAGCCCTGGTGGCGCCTTTTCTGTGAACGCAAACTTTTTTCTTCGCGCCGTCAATCTCGTGCTCCTCAATCTTGGCGATGTTGTGAGCGACATCGTAGACGATGTGCAGGCCAAGGGACTCGGCGTCGCTCTTCATGACCTCTTCGAAAGACTGTCTGACCCAGTGAACTATCATCTGTCTATTGGCCCAGGCGAAGTTGGCGGCGCATCTCATCGCCGAAAGATAGGCCTGCCCCTCTGGAGAATTAATTGGGACGTTGACGAGCTCGCGGTCAGGCAGGGAGATCTTGTACTGGCGGGCGGTGCGCTCCATGTTCCTGAGGTAGTCTGAGCAGACCTGATGGCCCAAACCCCTAGAGCCAGTGTGTATCATAACCGTGACCTGGCCCTCGTGGTCGATGCCGAATTTTTTCGCCACCTCGGCATCGTAAATCTTGTCGACGGTTTGAATCTCGAGAAAATGATTGCCGCTGCCGAGGCTTCCCAGTTGCGGGTAGCCGCGGCGCTTGGCCTCGTTGCTCACGCTCCTAGACGAGGCGTCCGTCATCCCACCATTTTCCTCGAGACGCTCAAGGTCCTCCTCCCAACCGAAGTCGTTCTCGACGGCCCAGCGAGCGCCTGTCTCAAGGACTTGGTCGAGCTGAGCCTGCGTGACCCTGACCTTGCCTTCGCTGCCCAAGCCAGAGGGAACGTTCTTAAAAAGGGCGTCAACGAGATCGCGCAGCTTTTGGACGGCCTCGGCCTTGTCGAGCTCAGTCCGCAACAGTCGCACGCCGCAGTTGATGTCGTAGCCCACGCCGCCGGGGCTGACGACGCCGGCCTCAGCATCCGTGGCCGCGACGCCGCCTATCGGGAAGCCGTAGCCCTGGTGGCCGTCGGGAAGAGTTATCGCGTACTTGTAAATTCCATTGAGGAAGGAAACGTTCGAACTCTGCTCAAGGGTGAGGTCACGGCGCATCTCGTTAAGCATGCTCTCGTCAGCATAAATCCTGGACGGGACGAGCATTCCCTTCTTATAGTCCATCGGGATCTCCCAACGGAGGTCGTCTATCTTGGTGATGGTGCCCCCCCAAGACCTGTCGAACTGCTTCGCGCCTTCTTCCACTTTCTCACCTAGCTAGATGTAATCACGGCGCTAAATTACCTTTTGGTGCGGGTTCAGATATCGACGACGGCCTGAACGTAGCAATTTCCAAGCCTTTCGTCAATCTCCATCATGTGATAGGTCATCGCCTTGACCGCGGTGCGCTCTGTGTGTTTTGAAGGATTGAAAGTTTCCCCGCGAGCCGTGGCTGAAAGCCTGAGGCCTTTTTTCGCCTTTGTTATCTTGACGTCGAATTTTGAGAAGACCTTGTTGTCGGAGTCGCGGAAATAAATCAACTTGTCCAGCCAGTCGTAGAGCAGCGCCTTCCCATCCTCTGCCTCCAGCTCAACCTCAATCATCTCGCGAGGTTCAACCGCGCCCGTGTCGACCATCACCTCGAAAAGGGCGAGGGCCGCGCTCTCGAAGGCCTCGGCCAAGTCGCGGCCGAAGGCGCGGAAGCCGATATCCGAAGGATGCTCAACCCACTCGAAGCGTTTCATGGTCTGCCTCGAAACAACTTCTGAAAAACAGCCTAAACGCTTTTCCCATGGTCGTCTGGCCTCAGCAGGAAAACCATCAGTGCGAAGGAAACGAGCGCCAACACTGCTCCGGCGTTGAAGACTCCGGTCAGTCCCCCGAAAACAAACACCGCGCCCAAAACCACCGGGCCCAGGGTCATGCCGAGGACGACGAAAGTCTCGTCGAGAGACATGAGCGTCGCGCGATGGTTGGGTGAGGCCAGCGATGAGAGAACCGAGATCTTTCCCGGGTCAATAGTCCCGAGGCCGATGCCGAAAATTATCGCCATCACGACCACCATCCAGAGCTCGCTCGCGAACTGGACGGAGAAAATGGAGACAGCAATCAGGACGAATGCGGCCTTGATCAAGTTCATCTCAGAGAAGCGCCTGGCCAACTTGCTCATCTGCCATGAAGTTATTCCTGTTGTGGCAGAGCCTATTGACACAACTAGTCCTATCACCAGGGAACTCGCCCCAAATTTACCGCCGAGAAGCAGCGAGAAATAGGTGGCATAGGCTGACGAGTAGATTAAGAACATGAGAAAGGAGGCTGCAAAGAGGCCGACAATTCGGCGATTTCGAAAAATCTTTGCGATGTTGGATAGGTAGTCGAAGGCTCCTTGTCTTTCACAGGATTTTGGGTTTTCCAACTTGAAGAGCACCAAAATGCCGATGGGAACAGCCACAAAATAAATCAGGAACGGATAGTACCAAGCGAGAAGCGCCACGGCGCCGCCGACGAACGGATAGGCCGCACTGGCCATGTAGCTGACACTGAAGTTGTAGCCCATGGCCTGAGTGCATTCTTTGCCCGAATAAAAATCGCCGATGAGGGTACTGCACATCGGGAACACCGCCGCCCCGCCCAACCCCTGCAGGAAGCGCAGCATTAGGATGGTGTTGAAGTCTTGGAAGAAGGCGCACGATCCGCCCGCGACGCCGAACAACAGCAGCGAAGGGACGAGGACGCGTTTCCTACCGAACCTGTCGGCGAGGGCTCCAGAAATCGGGATGAAAAGCAGCCCTGGGACACCATAGAAAGTTATCAGGAGACCGACCTCAGGAGGAGATATCCCTAAATTATCGATTATTTTCGGGAAGGCCGGGTTGATGAGCGAGTAGCCGAGCATCGGTATCAAGCTGACCAAGAGAAGAATCTGGAGCTTCCTTTGGCGGTAGACCGGCAAGGAGCAGACTTCTGGAGAAATCATGGGGCTCGGAATTTTATCTGCCTGCGGCATTATATATCATATTCAAACGCATTGGTTCAACCCCTAAACGGTCTCACCACTTTCAGAATTTCGAACCAGAGCACGCTCGCCACTCCGGCGGCAAAGCAGAAGACTATGTCAATCGGGTGTAAGTAGGCCAGCTTGAACACGTCTCGCAACGCTGGGACGTAGAGAGCCAGCAGTATGAAGACAAGTGCCCCGCCGACGACCATCCAAAGGGCTTTGTTATTTGAACGGATTGACGAGGTCATATTCTTCGACCAAGTGAGGTTGGTAATTATGAGGTTGATGTTGGCGAATATCAGCGTCGTGTAGGTGAGAGCACGGGCTTCGGCCTCGCCCTGCCCGTTGTAGTAGGAATATAAGAAAACAGCTAGGACTATTATGAGCACGGCAACCCCTTGCGCTATCCCTAATCCGAGGGTCTTCCTGTTGAACATGCTCTGCTTCGGATCGCGCGGCGGCCGTTTCATGACGTCTGGTTCCGCGGGCTGAGCCTCGAAGACTATCGAGCAGGCTGGGTCAATAATCAACTCGAGAAAGACGATGTGGACTGGGAGCAGGACAAGCGGCATGTTGAGCAGGATTGGTATCAGCGTCAATCCCGCTATCGGAACGTGGACCGTGAAGATGTAGACCATCGCCTTCTTGATGTTTTCGTAAATCCTGCGCCCGAGCTTGACAGCTCGGACAGTCGACGAAAAGTCGTCGTCAAGCAGGACGAGCGAGGCAGCTTCCCTGGCCACGTCGGTGCCCCTCTCACCCATGGCGATGCCGATGTGCGCGGCTTTCAGGGCAGGCGCGTCGTTGACGCCGTCCCCTGTCATGGCGACGACTTCACCAGCCGCTTTAAGGGCATTGACTATCCTCAACTTCTGTTCGGGGACGACGCGGGCGAAAATGTTCACTCCTTTCGATCTCTCCTCGAGGTCGCCGTCGCTCATCGACTCGAGTTCGGGGCCGGTGATGACCTTGTCGTTGGGCTCCAAGCCAATATCCCTGGCGATATGCTGCGCCGTGCCCGGATAGTCGCCGGTAATCATGACTATTCTGATTCCGGCTCCGCGGGCTTCCTTTATTGCCTCGGAGACCTCGGGCCTCGCAGGGTCCTCGAACCCGAGCAAGCCAAGGAATTCAAAAGCGAAGGAGTGTTGATGAAGGGGCAGGTCGGCCTTTCTAAAGTGGGCTTTGGCCACCCCCAGCACCCTGAGCCCGTCGTCCACCATCGTTGCGATGTTCTTGGAAAGCTCCGTCAATTTCTCCTTGTTTAGGTGGCACAAGTCGGCGATGGCCTCAGGGGCGCCCTTGGCAGCTATGATGTACTCGTTGCCGTCGGGAGAACTCCACACCTGGGACATCGCCAAAAGTTCCCTCGAAAGGATGTACTCTTTGACCAATGTCCAATTCTTGTGGACGTGCTCGGTGTTGGCTATGTATCTGTCGGAAAGCTGGTTAATCGCCCGTTCCATCGGGTCGAAGGCATCCTTCATGCTCGCCAAGACGCTGTATTCCATAGTCTCGTGGAACTTTTCTGGGAGCGGACCTTCCTTGCCCGTGTCGTGAAACTCATTGCCAGCAAAAATCTTCTTAACGGTCATTCTGTTTTGCGTCAGCGTTCCTGTCTTGTCGACACAGAGAACCGTCGCCGCACCGAGCGTCTCCAAGGCCGCGACCCTTCGCGTGAGCACTCTGTTCTTCGAGATGCGCCATGCTCCGAGGGCCAGGAAGACTGTCAGCACCACGGGAAACTCCTCGGGAAGTATCGCCATGGCCAGCGTCAGGCCGGCGAGCAGGCCGTTGAGCCAGTTGCCCTTGGTGAGACCATAGACTACGATAACAATCAAGCTGAGCAGAAGGCCGAGCAGAGCGATGTTGCGGACCAACTTTCTAGTGTCCCTCTGCAGCAGTGTGTTCTCGGGCTTTAGCATTGTGAGCGCCTTGCCGATCTTCCCCATCTCGGTGCAGACGCCAGTCCTGACGACGCGGGCATGGCCGTGGCCTTGGACTACAAGGGTGCCTGAATAGACGAATGGCTGGTCGTCACCACCCGGCCTGCCGATGCTGACGACGCCGTCCCACTTTGTTTTTCTGACCGGTACTGATTCCCCAGTAAGCAGCGATTCATCGACGAGCAGGTACATCGAGTCGACGATGACCCCGTCGGCGGGCACCCTGTCGCCGTCTTTGAGCAGCATGATGTCTCCGCAGACGACTTCTCTGCCAGGTATCCTGACCTGCTTGCCATCGCGTATGACGAGCGCTCGCGGACTCGACAGGTTCTTCAGTGCCTCCAAGGCGTTCTCGGTCTTTCGCTCTTGATATATGGTTATCCCGATAATCACGAAGACGAAGCTCATCAGGATGAGCGCGTCTTCAAGTTCGCCGAGAGTTAAGTATATGGCGCCGATGGCTATCAATAGCAGAAACATCGGCTCTTTGATGACTTCGAAAATTACTTTAAGAAATCCACGCTTCTCGGAACCGAGTATCTCGTTAAACCCATCCTTAGCCAACCTCTGAGCAGCTTCTTGGCTCGAAAGGCCTTCGAAACTCGTATTTTCTTTTGCCATATCTTCTCTACGCTTTAGATAGTTGCGCGCCAAGTCCCTTTAAGGCTATTGAAGAGTCGAGTGTAAAAATTTTGTTGGAGATTGTAGAAGGATTGTGAAAATTAGCGTCGCTTGTTCTGGCTGTTTCGCTTTCCCAAAACGCGCTCGACATCCTTGATGGTGATCCCTTCCGAGGCCAGCAATGCCAAGAGATGGTAAATCACGTCGGCCGCCTCTTCGCTCACTCGTTCCTTCCCGTGCTTCTCAACAAAGGCCTCGGCAACTTCTTTGGATTCCTCGATAATCTTGATGGCGCACAGGTTCCTGTCCTTGAGGAGCTTCGCAGTGTAGGAGCCTTGCGGTGCCTTCTTCTTCCTCTTCTCCACCAATCTCTCCAAATCGTACAGGCTGAAAGTCCCGGCCCCGAAGCAGCTACGCTTGCCGGTGTGGCAGGCGTTGCCATCGCCCTCTACCTCGACGAGATATTGCAGGGTGTCACTGTCGCAGTCCACGTTAACGCCAAAAACCTTCATCGTGTTGCCAGAGGTCTCGCCCTTCCTCCAGAGTTCGTTGCGAGAACGGCTGAAGAAGTAGGCTCGGCCCGAGGTCAACGTGCGCACCACTGCCTCGCGGTTGGCGTAGGCGAGCATGAGCAGCTGGTTGCTCGCGGCGTCGCAAACCGCGACCGGCACTAGCCTGTCTCCAGCGTACTTTAGCCCGTCGGCGAATTTCTCGGCTTCCTTTTTAGCAGTCTTCATGTTCGCACCTCGATGCCTTTTTCCGCCAGCTCCCTCTTGCACCTTTCGACCGTTGTCTTTTTAAAGTGGAATATGCTCGCCGCCAGCGCCCCAGAAGCCGAGGTCTTTTCGAAAACCTCGACCATGTCATCCACCGAGTCGCAGCCACCGGACGCAATCAGCGGCAGGGAAGAGGCCTTGCCTGCGTCCTGCAACATCGGGATGTCAAAACCCTCGCCGGTGCCGTCGCGGTCGATCGAGGTGAGCAGCACCTCACCGGCGCCGCGTCGCTCGATCTCTCTGAGCCAAGCGCGGAGTTCCCAGCTGGAGATCTTTTTGCCCGCGTTGGTGAAACAGATGAACGAGTTTCCGACTTTCTTCGCGTCCACTGCGACGACCACCGCCTGCGAACCGAACTCCTCGGCACACTGAGAAATCAAGGCGGGGTCCTTGATCGCGGCCGTGTTGATGCCAACCTGGTCGGCGCCGTTCTTGATCCTCTTCTCAAAGTCGGAGAAGCTCCGCACGCCGCCGCCTACGCAAAGCGGTATGGAGCAGACCGAGGCGACGTCGGAGATTGCCTCGAGGAAGGTTTCCCGCTTCTGCTCGGTCGCGCCGATGTCGAGCACGACCAGCTCGTCTGCCTCCTGATATCTCTCGGCGAGCTCCACCGGGTCGCCAGCGTAACGCAGCTTGCCGAACTGCCAGCCCTTGAGAACGACCACCTTTCCCTCCCTCACGTCGCAGTCGAGGCAGGGGATCACTCTTCGCGCAAGCGTAACAATTCCTCCAAATTCGTCTTTTTGTCGTAGAGCGCCAGGCCGAATATCACGCCCTGAGCTCCGGCCTCGAAGGCCAGCTTGGCATCGGCGGCGTTCCTCATACCGCCTGCGATCCAGGTCGGCCCGTCGTATATCTTCCTGGCCTGAGTCAGCAGCGGGATGTTCGGACCTTTGCCCATACCGTCAGCGTCGACGGAGCTCACGATTATGCCACCCACCTTGCAGCTTTCGGCCTTTTTGACCGCGTCGGTCAAGCCAACAGAGGTGCCCTGCTTCCAGCCGGCAATCTTTGCTGCAGGAGGATTACCAGAGAAGTCGAGAGCGCCCCAGGTTTTCTCTGGGCCGAAAGACTCGGCGCACTTGATGACGTCATCCGACGACTTGAAAAGGGCGGTGCCGAAGACCACGCTGTCGGCTCCGGCATTGAAGGCCGCTGAGGCCAGCTCGCCGCTCCGCAGTCCGCCGGACCACTGCAACTCCATCCCGCTGCAGGCTCGGCGCATCTCCTCGAGGATGTTGAACTGGTTCTTGCGTCCGAAGGCGGCGTCGAGGTCGACGACGTGCAGCACGTCGAAACCCATGGCGTCGTACTTCGTGGCGAGCTCGACGGGATTGCCGAACACCTTCGCCGTGTCCTCACGGCCCTGAGTCAGCCTGACGGCTTTGCCGCGCATTATGTCGACGGACGGAACGGGCAGTCTCATTTTCCCACCATCCGGCAAATGTTGATAAAGTTGGCAATCATCCTGAGGCCGTCCCTGCCGCTCTTCTCCGGATGGAACTGCACGCCCCACCAGTTGCCCTTCTGCACGGCGGAGGCGAATTCCATTCCGTATGTGGTGCTGCCCACTATCGACTCGGCGTCGTCGGGGAAAGGCGCGTAGGAATTGGCGAAGTAGAAATACTGCCCGTCCTTGATCCCCTCGAGCAGCGGGTCACTTCTCCGCTGCATGACGCGGTTCCAGCCCAGTTGCGGCAGTCGCACGCCGCCGTTCAGCTTTCTCACTCTCCCCGGAACTACGCTTAGGCCGGAGGCGCCTCTGCTCTCGTCGCTTTTCTCGAAGAGGGCCTGCATGCCGAGGCAGATGCCGAGCACCGGGATTTTTATCTTCGCCACGCCCTTCTTCCCGCCGAGCGCGGCGACTATCTGCGGCACCACCTTGAAAGAGCCGACCCCGGGCACGACCAGGCCTGTGAGGCTGGATTCGGCATCGTAGGAGCTGACCAGCGGCGTGGCCTCTCCGACGCGCTTGAAAGCGTTGACGACCGACCTCACGTTGCCGGCCGAGCCGAAATCCAGCACCCCGATCATGGGATCACTTTGTCAAGCGGCATGACCAGCAGGTCCTTGCCGCCAGCCATCTTCACCTTGCGCACTACCGTCGCCAGCTGCTTCTCGTCGACCACGGTCTGCACAGCCCACTCGCCCTCCTTGGCCAGCCTGAGCACGGTCGGGCTCTCCATCGACGGCAGCACGCCGAGCACCCGCCTCAGCGCCTCGTCAGAGGAAGTGTTCAGGATCAGGTACTTGAGCCCCTTGGCCATCTTGACTCCGGCGAGGGAGATCGAGATCTCCTGGAGGACCACTTCCGATTCCTTCCTGACCTTGGGCGTGGCGATAAGCCAGGCCGAGGATTTTGTTATCGTGTCTATCTTCCTCAGCTGGTTAGCCATCAGAGTGCGCCCCGTCTGCACCTGGTCGACGATCGCCTCGGCCAGGCCCGCTTCCGGCGCGATCTCGGTGGCGCCGTAGAGCTCGAGCAGCTCCGCCTTGACCCCGTTCTTCTTCAGATACTTGCGCGAGATGTTGGGCAGCTTGGTCGCGATCCTCTTCCCGGCCAAGGCCTTGACCGACTTTATCGCCGAGCTCTTCGGGACGGCCAGGGCGACCTCGCATTCGCCGAAGGCCAGCTCCAGCATTTTTCTGGCGGCGGAGCCGTTCTCCAACATCATGTCGAGGCCGGTGATGCCGGCGTAGACCGCGCCGCTGTCCACGTATTTGGTCACGTCCTGTGCCCGTACGAACAGGTACTCAACACGCGGGTCCTCGCACCTGGCGCACAGAGTGTCCTCTGGGCTGTCCAGCGCCGCAAAGCCCGCCTTCCTCAACATTTCGAGAGCGGGCTGGCACAATGCTCCTTTGTTCGGGATTGCTATCCTCATCTACAACACCTCCTTTGTACTGGGCAGCTTTCCTGCCGCCCTCTTTCTGACCTCGCACGCTTGGGCGCAGGCGCGCGCGAATCCCTTGAACATGCTTTCGATCTTGTGGTGGTCGTTGCCCTTGTAGAGCAGGCGGATGTGCAGGTTGCACTTCGCCCCCCGCACGAAACCGGCGAAGAACTCCTTGACCAAGTCCGACTGGAAGTCCCCAACGAACTCCCTGTCGAACTCGGCGTCGAAGTTGAGCGCCGTCCTGCCGCCGAAGTCCACCGACACCAGCGAGAGCGTCTCGTCCATCGGGAAGGCGAACCATCCGGCCCGCGCTATTCCCTTCTTCGCTCCGAGAGCCTTTTCGAAGGCCATGCCCAGGGCTATGCCGACGTCCTCCACCAGGTGATGCTGGTCGACCTCAAGATCCCCCTTGGCGGAGACGGTGAGGTCGAACAGGCCGTGCCTGGCAAAAGAGTCGAGCATGTGATCGAGGAACTTTATCCCCGTGTCCACCTTACTCTTCCCCGCGCCCTCGAGTTTCAGCGAGACTTTCACATTGGTCTCTGCCGTCACCCTGTCCAACTTTCCTGATCTCTTCTTCATACAAACAACCTCCTTATCGCTTCGTTCACGTTTTTGAACCTGGCCAGCTCGCCGGCCCGCTGCTTCCCAGGCCCGATGGCCACGAAGGCCATCTTGGCGTTGGCCGCGGCCTGCTTGTCGCCTGCTGAATCGCCGACGTAGATCGGTCTCTTCGAGCCGCTGATCTCCATCGCCAGCAGCAGGGGCGCCGGATCGGGCTTTTCCCTGACCGCGTCCTCCATCGCCACCAGCATTGTCTTTTTCGGCAGGCCTAACATTTTCATCGCGGTTGCGGCTTCCTCTCGCGTCCTGCCCGTGACCAAGACTATCTTTTTCTTCACTCTCTCCAGCAACTTCGCGTCCAGCAGCGGCTTCTCCGTCCTGATCAGGCCGTCCTGTTTGCTGCCGAGATAGAGCTTCTGGAAGATCGGGATGACTTCGCGACGCGACGCCTCCACGCCCAAGCGCCTGAGCACCTCGACCGTGGCGTCCCAGTCGTTGTTCATCGTCGGCAGCGCCTTGACCTCGCCGACGGCCTTCCGCGAGACTTTCTTGCCGGAGATATTTTCCGCCGTGAGTCTTATCGCCTCGAGGTAGGAGCGCGAGACGTCGATGAGCGTGTCGTCGACGTCGAAGAAGACCGCGTCGAAGTCGGGTTTGACCTTGCGCAGCTCCGAGAGCAGCCTGCGGTTCTCGGCAGGCGTACCGACAGTTATCCTCAGGCAGTTCTCCAGTCGGGGCTTTTGCGAAAAGTCGCGGAGGACTATTCCGCGCGCCGCCAACTCCCGCTGCAGCGCCGAGGCTTCTTGCCAGGCCGGGCAGCGGCAAAGCAGGAAGTTGGTGCTGGAGGTGAAGATTTTGAAGCCGAGCTCCCCGAGGTTCTTCTCCAAGAGCTTGCGTTCGCTCAGCAGCCTCCTCACGTTCGTCCGCATTCTCTCCCTGCCTTTGGTCAACGCGCGCATCGCGATGTCGGTGGCGACTCTGGAGACGTTGTAGGGGGGCTTGACCTTCCTCGCCAGTTCGATGATTTTCTCGGAGGAAATCATGTAGCCGACGCGCACGCCGGCCATCCCCCATGCCTTGGAGAAGGTCCGGGAGATTATCAGGTTGGGCAACTTCTTCACCAGCGCGGCCGCGGTCTTGCCCGAGAACTCGGCGTAGGCCTCGTCCACGAAGACTATTGCCTTGGCCTTCCTGGCCAGCCCCTCGATCTCGGCGATGGGCTGCTCCTTCCCTGTGGGGCTGTTCGGCGAGGAGAAGAAGACCATCTTCGTCCTCGGGCCACAGCTTCTGGTGATTGCCTCAACGTCTATCTGGAAGTTTTCGTCCAGCGGCACTTCCCTGACCTTGGCCCCGATGATTGAAGCCACCACCTTGTACATGGAGTAGTCTGGATAGGTGCAGACGATGTTGTCGCCCTTGCCGACGAAGACCCGCATGGCCAGGTCGATGATTTCGTCCGAGCCGTTGCCAGCCAGCACATTCTGCCAGTCGACGCCGTTGCCGACGTAGTCGGCTATCGCCCGGCGCAACTCGAGCTGGTCCGAGTCTGGGTAGCGGTTGAGCTCGCCTTGGCCGTAGGCGTTTTCGTTGGCGTCGAGGAAGACTTCGGCGTCCTTGCAAAGGTCGCGGGCGCAGACGTATGGGCTGAGCCCCTTCACCTCTTCCCTGGCGAGCTTGTCGATCAGGTCAGTCATCCTTATCCCTCGCTTCCGCCGCCCTGGCGTGGGCCTCCATGCCCTCAATCCTGGCGAGAAGAGCGGCTTTCTTCGCCAGCTTGCGCTGCGACTTTTTGCCGATCTCTTCGACGTACATCCACTTGCCGAAGGTCTGCAGGCTCACCCCGCCCCAAGCCTTGGCCGAGACGCCGGTGGGCAGGATATGATTACCGCCGCTCAGGCCGTAGTCGCAGAAAGCCTCTCCGGTGAGGATGAAGACCGCGCCGGCGTTCCTTATCTTGGGCACCAGCGCCTTGGCATCCTTGACCATGAGCTCGAGGTGCTCGGGTGCGACCTCGTCGGCCGCGTCCAGAGCCTGCTTCAGGTTTTTTGCCAACCAGATCCTGCCCCATTTTGGCAGTGAGAGCCGAGTTTGATTCTCGGAATCAAGCGAGTCCAGCTGCTCTTCCAACCGAACTGCAACCATCTCCGCGATTTCATCCGACGTGGTCAGACACAGAGCCGCGCTGTCCGGGCCGTGCTCCAGCTGCGCCAGCATGTCGGCGGCCACGAGAGCCGGGTCCGCCGTTTCATCAGCGAGTATCAGGACTTCTGAAGGCCCGGCTGGAACGTCGATCCTGACGTTCATGCTCGAGACCTCCTGCTTGGCGGCTCTGACGTAGGCGTTGCCGGGGCCGCAGACCAAGTCCACCGGCTCGAGCAGCCCGTCGATCCCGTAAGCCATCGCCGCGACTGCCTGGGCTCCGCCCATCCTGTAAATTTTGGTTATGCCGCACATCCTGGCCGCGGCCAGCACGTAGCTGTCGACCTTGCCGTCTTTCCGCGGAGGTGTGCAGACGATGGTCTCCTCGACGCCGGCGACCTTTGCGGGCACCGCCGCCATGAAAAGTGAGGAGAACAGGGGTGCCCTGCCAGCGGGGACGTAGACGCCGACGCGCCTCAGCGGCCTGAAGACCAGCTTTGTGGTGAAATCAGATTCCCGTTGGACGACATCCTTGAGCGTGGCTTTTTGAACTTTTGAAAAGCCTTCCAGCCTCTTCTTCATCTCCAGCATCGCCGACCTCTCTTCGGAAGAGAGGGAGGAAACGGCCTTGTCGATCTCGGCCGAAGTGACCAGAACGTTTTTCTTGGTGATTGAGATGCCGTCGAACTTTTCTGTGTACTCGGCGACCGCCGCGAAGCCGCGGGCCTTGACCTCCTTCAGTATCGAAGAGGAAATCCGTCTCGCCTCCTCGTTTGCCTGGCGCCTCGAAAGCGAGTACTCGGAGACCAAGCGAGGTGAGAGCCTTTCAGACTTTACAGTAGGCGACGTGAAGAAAACCCCTGCCGTTGCATCCTTCGGAAGCCATATTTCCCACCTTTTCCCATTCCCACTTTATTCCCACCAGACGTATTTAAACCTATCGCCGGGGAGATACCGAATCCGCTTCACCCCCACTGCGCGGAGAGTATCTTGGCGCCGACATCCGAGAGCGCGCTCCTGATCTGGGCCACCGTGGCCTTGCCCGGGTTGCATTCCACCTCCCAGCTGGCCGCCTCGCCCCTGCGCGAGGAGTGGGAATTGGTGCTCACCAGGTCGACGCCGAGCTTGGCGAGAGCCATCGCCGCCTGGGCGAGCGCCCCCGGGGAGTCGGTGAGGAGGATCTTCAGCCTCAGGAGTTTCTTCTCGCGGGCCGGCTCGACCCTGACCGCGCTGTTGCCCTCGAGCTCCAGCACGACCTTTTCCCCAGACTTTAAGTTGAGCGCGTCCCTCATCGACTGCGGAATCAGCACCCTGCCCTTCTCGTCAACGCTGGAGACGTTTTTTCCCGGCATACTATCAACGGCATATCGACTTTGGCGGAGCCCGTATAAAACTGCAATGCAGATTTGTCAAATCTTACGTCCCGTTAATAGGGTCCAAAGATAATTTAGCAGGTTTTAACCAGGTGAAAATTACTGAGGCAAGTCCGCTACCTGTTCCGACCCTTTCTCCTTCTCGGTCTGCCGCCACAACCCGTTCCAGGTTGACCCATTCCTCTTCCGGGGCCATCCCTTTTTGGAACACCTTTCGCCATACAATCACCACCAAGATAATGTTTCAAAGAGTCAAATAAAATCTCTGCGCTTAATTCTGGAATAAATTGTTCGAGTCAAAAAAACTGAAGCGGGTTTTTATGATTCGTTTTTTAGGAAAACGAGGAACTAGCAGTACTGGCCCAAGTAGTCTTTTCTTCGCTCGATTAGAATCTCTGACATGCGGCTGTGCCCAGAGATTATCTCTTTAAGATCCATTGTTTTCAGCCTTTTGTTTTCCACCACGATCTTTCCGTCGACCAGCACCGTGTCAACCGCGTTTCCAGGTGAGGAATAAACCAAGTTCTGGTAGATGTTGGCGTAGTCGCCAAAGTGCACCGGTCGCATGTTGGGAACGTTCAAATCTATCAGCACGACGTCGGCTTTCTTTCCGACCTCTAACGAGCCTAGCTCTCCCCTCATCCCAAGCGCCCTGGCACCGTTGAGCGTCGCCATTTCCATTATTTTCAAAGCAGGCATCTGAGAAGCGTCAGTGAATCTAGCCTTGTGAACAAGTGACGCGAACTTCATCGTTTCAAACATGTCGGTCGTGTTGTTGCAAATGGGGGCATCTATGCCCAGCCCGACGTTAACGCCCATCGCCATCAGCTCGGGAGCGGGCGAAACGCCGTTGCCCAACTTGGCGTTGGAAATGGGGTTGTGGGAAACGTGGGTGCCTGTGTCGGCGTATATCTTCTTCTCTTCCTCAGAGAGCCAGACGCAGTGGGCCGCCACGACGTCTGGACCTGTGATGCCACAGTCGTGGGCCCTAACCGTCGGCCTCTTGCCAAAATCTTTGACGCACATCTCAACTTCGTTCCTCGACTCGTTAAGATGGACGTGGATACCAGTCTTGTACTTATCCGCGAACTCGCGAGCTTTAAACAAAAACTCATCAGAACTTATCGGGAGCCACTCCACCCCCATCCATACTTTTACCCTGCCGCTCGGGGACCGGATGGTCCTAAAGGCCCGCTCGTTGTCTTCCAAGCTTTCTAGGCCCTTTAACATGTCTGTGGCGGTGCTCGACAAAACCGACCTGATGCCCAATTTCTCCGCCGCCCTTGCGCAGTCCGCGAGCTTGATATACATGTCGTTGACGACGGTCGTCCCGGAAAGAAGAGCCTCGGAATAAGCGAGCAGGGCCGCGCGGTAAACGTCCTCTGAGCTAGCTGCCGCGAGCACTGGGTAATAATAGTTGTTCACGAAATCCTCGAGGTTCAAGTGCTCCCCGATTCCCTTGGCCGCGTTGTCCGAATGAAAATGCAAGTCAATTAGGCCGGGGATCACTATTTTTTCCCTGGCGTCGATAGTTATGTCGGGTTTTTGGCCTTTTAGCTCGGCCTCGCTGCCTATTCCGGCGATTTTATCGCCTTCGATTAGAATTGAGGCGCCTCGAAGTATCTCCCTCTTCGGATTCATCGGGACCACAATCCCGTTCTCTATCAAGATTCTCTCCAATCTAATCACCAAAAGAGCCCATTATAATTTTAAAATATCGCTATTAATATCTGATGCAAAAGTGCAAAGAAAAAATGACAAGATAGAAATTGCTGTTTAACTTCTGGTTAATGAGGCGTTAGACTTATATTGTCTGGAGACTTTTTTCCCGGAATAATATCAGCGGCATGTCGACTTTGGATTCCAGGATAAAAAACGGCGGGAATCCTCAGCGCTTCTTCCCTCGGCGCAGCTCGATTACCACCGGGTTTTCTTGGTCTGGGCATGCCAACAGCGCGACGTTCTTGTCCTTCAGCCAGTCGATATCGGCCCCGAACTTCAGGGCTCGAATGGTGGGGTAGATGTTGTGGTAAAAAGATCCGCAAAGCGATGGCGCCCTGTTACCGCTGAAGTCGAACTCCTCGCCGACCTTGTGGCCGGCGTCGCAGTGGCCCTTCTGGACGATTATCCTGCCTTTTACCTCGTATCCCATGGCATCTCAGTTTAAGTCGGCTTGCGTGTATAAAGATTATTTGATTTTCGGCGGCTTAGCTTGACTTCGAATAATGAGATGTTAAACTTATATGAAATGAAAATAGTTTTTTTATGGTAAACATGGCAGACATAGTTGATACCGCAGTTGCGGCAGGAAATTTCGAAACTCTGGTGACAGCCGTAAAGGCCGCCGGCCTGGTAAAGACCCTGAAGGGCAAGGGACCTTTCACCGTCTTTGCGCCGACCGACGAAGCCTTCAAAAAGCTTCCCGAGGGAACCGTTGAAGGACTGCTGAAGAAAATCCCGAAACTGAAGAGCGTCCTGACCTACCATGTGGTCGCCGGCAAGGTCAAAGCGGCCGACGCGATGAAGCTAAAGTCGGCGAAGACCGTGCAGGGGAAGGAGATAACCATCAGCGTCTCCGGGTTCTTCAGCAAGAAGGTCAAGGTAAACGACGCCACGGTGGTCAAAGCGGACATAGAGGCGGACAACGGCGTCATCCACGTGATCGACAAAGTTCTCCTGCCTTAGTAAAACACCCAAATTTTTTATTTTTCACCATCTTCCAGCTTCGGCTATCGAAAAACGATGACGCGAATCCGCTCCCTCGCAAAGTTTTCAAATCATCTGCTCTCGCGACAAATGTCCTCTGACTGGCCCATCCGCTTAAGTCGTATCAGCATCAAGATATTTTACATGGGTGAATTTGACTATCGAGAAAATACCTCAATGCAGGTTCAGGGAGTACAAATCCCAATAAGCTATGTGAAGATACCAATGGCGAATGGTTTCGATTGCCCCTCCAAGAGATGCGGCCTCTGCTGCGTGACCCCTACGGGAGAAGGTAGTTTCAAGCGCGTTCCTTTCGGTAATCTTCAAAAGTGTGAGCATTTTGACCTCGGAGCTCGATTATGCAAGAGGTACGAATCACGCCCGTTCATGTGTAGGCTTTTCCCATTCTTGGTCATTCCAAGTTCAAAGGGGTTGATTTTTAGCCCCAATCTGGAGTGCCCCTTTTTTTCTGAAACCGATCAACATTTCGGTTTAAGCGAACTTGTTGCCACTATAAAAAAAGATAATGAACTTGCAAATGGCGTCAAAGGCGAATACTTGGATTCGTTAAAATTCATGGAGTCGGAGGGGGAAAAATTCCGCGATTTTTTTGTTTATGATTGTAAAATAATTCCCGCCCAAGTTCTTGTCGCGCCTGCGAGTCCAGAAATCATCAGAACAACAGTCGAAAGAAATCTCAAAGGAATAATAAAATTCGAAGACTTTTTCCAAGAAGTTAATGACTTTGTGGGCAAGTGTTGGAGTGAAGTTTACTCGAAATGCTCATATCCTGAAGGTTCGCTCAAAAGATTTGTTCTTGACGACGTGGCGGCCAGGTTAGAACACAGGCCGCTAAAGAGCCTGCCTGAATTAATCATCAATTTTAATGAACGCGAGTGGGTATCCTACATCAAGCCGAATTTAAACGGGAGAGATCCGTCTCTAATAGCAGTGAAAAACAATGGGTCAAAAATATCCATTAAGGATGTCTTCGAGGGGAAAAATTGGGAAATAAAGATTTCAAAAATCCCTCTCGGCTTGTATTTCTCATCCGATGCAAAAAAAATGTTTTTTGAATATGCACAACTGATTTTCTTGAGGGAATTATTTTTCCCTTCGCTTAAGCGAGAACATGCAATTTCCATCGGCTATTCAAATTCAGTTCCCGATTTAAAAAGCGCAAGATTTGAGTCGTACGTAGAAACTTTTTTCATGCCATTTCTATACTTTCTCGCGGATGCCCTATTATTTTGCGCTAGAGATGCGACAAATCACGTCGACAAACAGTTATGCCGGGAGATTATCTCCTCGGTTGATTCCCGAGTCCCTTCCTATATTTATTGACCCCTCTCCCGAAGGGTTAATTTTGGCCGTAGTCGGTCGCGTCACCAATGTCCAATGTCTTACCATACATTTTCAACGGTTTATTCTTACTCGCCTTTTGAAGCTTTTGTCTTCCGCTGGTGTTCCAGCAGCACCGACAAGAACATGGCCTCGAGCGGATTTGACTTCGGCACAGCGCCCAAAGCGGAGGCTTGTGCTCTGAAAAATTTCATCGTCTTATCAAAAGCCCATCGCTCGTCCTTTTTCAGAACTTTGCGATACCCCTCCCATTTGACCATCTCAGAGTCAAGTGCCTTCCTGAATCCTGGCATAAGTCCAACCATAAAGATCCTTCATCGGTCATATCGACTCTAGCGGTTGACAAACCTTTTGCAGAGGGGTTGCCGAAAGTATTCTTTGATAACGAAACCTTGCGGGATTTGTTTATTAGAGCCGTGTGAGGCAGCATAGATTCAGTGGGAAGAATCAAAAAATTGGCGAGACGCTATATAGACTATTCACTGGAAAGGTTAAAGAAAAATTTAAGAAAGGGCGAGGTTGAAGTTGTTTGATAAGCTTGTTGCGTTTGGTTTACAATAGCGCTAAAACCAAAAAAGAATATTAATTTACAGTTTTATTTAGACTCTCCCAACTTCTTCAATATATTCCGTTTCTCTGCTGAATTTTTCCAGGTTATTGAAGTGTATTTTTTCCTCAACGCAAGGTGCTCGTCAGATTCGCCACGTTCTCTCAATATGACGTAGGGGCGCGTTTCTTTTTTCTTTCGTCGGTATGCCATTGTTCAAGCTCCAAACTCGCAACATTCAAGTCCTATTGTATAGTTTGGTTGGTCAGTAAATAAGATATCAGGCTTACCTATCCTTGGTCTGGACGCACAGGCTAATTTCTCCCTTGAGTTCAAAAACAAATCGACAATCCTTTCACAAAAAATTACTCATGTTAGGATATGACTTTAGGTTGGGAAGTCTAAATTGAAAAAGAGGTTCAAGCTGGCAATTTTGGGACCGAAGGGCCGTTCCATAACTCCGAAGAATTCACCTCATGGTATGCCCGATCCGGGGTCGGCAGAATGCCAGCCAGAGGATGGATACACGGCGTGGAGAAGGTAAAAGTCAAATAGGCCCGATAGCGCAAGCGATGCTCGGAGGAATGGTAGGTATGAGGGAGAAGTTATGTTCCGTTAAAAAGTGTTCAAAAAAAGCCGTGGTTTTTGTGTTGGGTTACAAAGGGAGCCATACGTATTTTTGCGAGAAACATTCGTTCAGAAGATTCCTAGCTAGGTAACGCGTGTTCAATTTTGCCATTATGCCTACAAAAATTGAAATTCATTGTTAGCGACCCAAGGGAGTGACTAATGAATTGCAGCCCACGGAGACCAATGACACCGCGGATTTTCAACTCCACTTTTTGGTAAGGGGCGTGGATTATTTCAAATCCACGCTTTCGGACATCAGTCAGTGTGTCATGAAAGTCATACTATTTAAGCGCCCCAGTTTCTGAACCCTGGGGGTGGCGCCGGAGGGGAGATTTGAACTCCCGAGGCCCGTAGGGCCATACGCTCTCAAGGCGTACGCATTACCTGGCTTTGCTACCCCGGCTCGTTCAATACTGGAGTTGGCAGGGGTTAAAATTTGTGCCACTCCAGCGACGCCCGAATGAGGAACCAAAGATTGGGGGCGTTATAGTAATCTTTTTTCTGTGATAAACAGCCCAGCTTAACATGGGTTCGGCATGGCAGGCGGACTATATAGAAGATTAAAGGAGCTGGAGAACGGCAAAAGAACATCGCGGGAGGAGTTCGGAAAATGGGCCCCGCACCTGAAGGTCACGTTGAAAAACAAAATCGACGAGTATGATGGCCAAATCAAGGCGACGAAGGAAATCATCGCCGAAGTGGAGGAAAGAGTGAAGGAGTTGGAAAAATCAATCGTGCGAGACAAAGAAGCCATGATCGGCGAACTGCGGCGATTGCTGGAAGGCGAAGCTTGATGTGCCGCTTGTTATCGATGTGGGTGGTTAATTTTTAATAAGGGATTTCTTTAAACGCTCTTTCAGCCGGGAATATTCCTTAGCTTGCTTGATTACTTCCTTTTCCCTCTTCATCAGGATGCTCACAAATCGTTGCAGATTCCACAATTCGCGGTCGAGCCTTGCCTTCGCCGACTCCAGCTCGGACGCCCGTTTCTGGGCCTCTTTACGAGCCTTTTCGCTTTCCTTCGCTCGGGAGCTCTCTAGGGCTGCCTTGACCGCCGCTGCGCGTTCCAGCTCCTGCAGCCTCTTGACTTCGGTCAGGTCCCGAACCGAGACGACAACGTGCGTTTTTTTGCCATGGAGGTCGCGAATCAATCCCGCCACGATGCACACCGGCACCATCCTGCCGCCACCCGTGCGCAGGCTAGCTTCAACGGGGCCGCCACGCCCATTTTTGACGGTGGTTTTAAAAAGTGATCTTAATTTTTTCATGTCCCCGACGCTAACCGAGTTCTTCTTCATCAACTCGACGTAGTTTTTACCAAGCATGTTCCGCAGCTTGAACCCAGAGTTTTTTTCGTAGGCGGTATTAAGGAAAGCCACTGAACCCTCAAGGCTGATCGCGATGATGGGGTCGGGTATGGCCTCCAGAATGGACCTCGCCTCGGGATACAATCGCGCCTCGAGCATTTCCATCAACCTAAATCTACGACGCGGCCTTTTAAAAATTACTTCCTTTCAGAGTTGAGGAAATTTCAATCGCCGCCAGTACAGATGGTTAATCCTCACAGAAGTTTCCAGCGTGTTTCTAAGATGTTAAAAATTGCGTCGGGTTACTTTACCTTGGTCTGGAAAAAGGCGATGGTGATCAGGAGGAAGGAAATCCAGATCAGGATGAGGCCGAAGAAGATTATCGTCAGCGCAGCGCCGATCAGCAGCAGTATCCCTGCGGTCTCGAACAGGTGCGTGCCGGTCTTTTTCGCCAGCGAGTTCAGCGACTTTCTGATGAATATCGCCGAGATAATCAGGAAGACGAAGAGCACGACCAGGACGATGACCACCGCGCTCAGGATACCCCAGAGGTTGCTCATGTTACCGAAGTAGCCACCAAGCACCTGGCCTATCGTGGTCCAGCTGGCAAAGTTGGCGAGGTTTATCCCGGCACCCGCCAGTATCGAGAACAGCGCTATCAGGACTACCGCCACCACGGCGACCACGCCGACTATCATGGTGATGAAGCCGTAGAGGGCGTTGTTGAAGATGCCCTGCTCCTTGTAGTGGTCGGCCATGCCCTTGAGGCCGACGAGAAGCAGGATGATGCCGACTAGCCCGAGAACTCCGCCGAAAATCCCCATCGGCAGCGGAGTCAGCAGCATCAGGAGCGACCCGACGCCGCAGAGGTTCTTGCTTGATTCGGGTGTCATCTATAGTGATTGCTTTTTGGCCTAAATAAATGTTTTCAAGCGGAAAATTGAAGGCGGCGAAGGCTCGGCCGCGGAAGTTTATAATTGATGGCGCGCGCAAGGGATTTTCATGGCATTGAGCGTCTTGGCGATCGGGCTGGCCGTCAGTGCGATGTTACTCTGGGCGCTGATCCAGGTCCTCTCGGCGATCATCCTCAAGGACACGAGCATGTCCCTGTTCAACGTTTTGGCCAACGCCATCGCGATGACGCTTTTCGGCGTCTACCTGTTTTTCAACGAGGGCTTTTACTATCCCGACCTGGGCCTGGTCATCGTCGCCGTCCTGGGCGGGATCTTCGACTCCCTGGTCGGCTTCGCTTTTTACCTGTACGCCCTGAAGAAGACGGAGACGCACGTGGCCACGTCGCTGTCGAACACCGCTCCCTTCTGGGCGGTCGTCGCCGCCATCCTCCTCCTGGGCGAGGCGGCCAGGCTCAACGTCTTCGTCTCGGCGCTCATGATCGTGGCGGGCTCCATCCTGATGCTCTCGGTCAAGGAGAAGAGCATCCACAAAATCCGCAACCAGGGCGCGGCGCTGGCGCTCGCGGCCGGCCTCGCCTGGGGCGTCTCGGAGAGCATCCCGACCAAGTACTGCCTCAACAACGGGATGACGTCCTTCGGCTACCTGTTCATCATGACGCTCACGGTCCTGGTCGCCTGGACCGTGCTGATGCTGATCACCAAGAAGAGGGGCAGGCTCAGCTACTCGGCGCGGGGCATCAAGCTGAGCGTCCTCATCGGCTTCATCGGGACCTTCCTGGCCTGGGGGCTCTGGCTGGCGGCACTGAGCCTGGAGCAGGCCAGCTTGCTGGCGCCGATCAGGGGGCTGGTGGTGCCCTTCGCCTTCTTCTTCAGCATCCTCATCGTCAAGGAGCACCCGACCAAGAAGGCCTTCCTCGGGCTGGTGCTCATCCTGGCCGGGCTGGTCCTGGTGTCGCTCTCGGGGTGAGCATTTAGCCGACGGAATTTCGGAAGAGTTATGACCAAGTTCGGCGAAAATATTTGAAAGAGCAGCGACAAGTAATAGCTGCATTGCTGATTATTGGTGCTGAGAATGTACGTGCGCATGCCTTCAGAACGCGTCGGGGTCGCCATAGGTCCGAGCGGCGAGACCAAGCGCCAGGTCGAGGAGCGCACCGGCACCAGGATCTTCTTCGACAGCGAGGCCTGCAGCGCCAAGGTCGAGCCGGGCGAGGACCCGGTCGGGGCGCTCAAGGCCGAGGCCGTCCTCAAGGCCATCGCCCGCGGTTTCAGCGCCAGGAAGGCGTTCCGGCTGCTCGACGAGGACCAGTTCCTCGAGATCATCGACGTCGCCGACTTCGCCGGCGACTCGGACAAGGCGGTGTCGCGGCTCAAGGGCCGCGTCATCGGCGAACAGGGCAAGACCCGCGAGACCATCGAGCGCCTGACCGAGGCCTACGTCTCGGTCTACGGCAAGACCATCGCCATGATCGGCACCGCCGAGCAGCTTCCCGTGGCCCGCGAGGCCGTGGAGCTGCTGCTGGGGGGGCGGGAGCACTCGACCGTCTACCGCTTCCTGGAGAGGAAGCGCCGCGAATCCAAGAAGCGGATCTTTCCGGGCCTCTGAGGCCCCAGAAATGAAGAAACAATTAAATAGTAAATACACTAAATTTACTATGATGAGTAAAGATACTAAAGTTACTCTCAAGGTGGACGACGACACCCACCGCAAGCTGCTCGAGGTGGTGTCGCGTCTCCAGCTCAAGACCGGGAAGAGGGTCACCATCGACGAGGCGATTCAGGAGTTGATCAACCATGGCAAGCTGTGAGGTGAGGGCATGAAGACGATGGCCGACGAGCTGTTCGGCGAGTTCCGCGAGCACAGCGTCAGCGAGTTCTTCCGCAGGAACGCGGCCATGCTGGGCTACACGGGCAAGATCAGGTCGCTGACGACCATCGTTCATGAAGGAGTCACGAATTCTATTGATGCCTGCGAGGCCTCGGGAATCATGCCCAAGATCAGCGTCACCATCAAGAGGGTCAACGACGAGCCCGAGCACTTCAAGATAGTCATGGAGGACAATGCCACGGGAATCCCGGAGCAGTACATCCCCGACGTCTTCGGCAAGATGCTGGCCGGGACCAAGCTGCACCAGGCGATGCAGCAAAGGGGGCAGCAGGGGATCGGGATCTCCGGCTGCGTCATGTTCGGCCAGATAACTTCCGGGAAGCCGACGACCGTGGTCACCTCGACCGGCAGCGGCGAGGCGGTGCGCGCCGAGGTCATGATCGACCTGGACAAGAACCAGGGCAAGATCTTCAACAAGGAGAAGTTCAAGGAGAAGTGGCGCGGCACCCGCGTCGAGGTCGAGGCCAAGGAGGTCGCCTACCAGCGCTCGCGCTACGGGCCGTTCAACTACCTGCGCATGACGGCCATCGCCAACCCCCACGTCCACCTGACTTTTGCGGAGCCGGACGGGACGCTCACCGTGTTCGAGAACGCCACCGAAAAGATCCCCGACCGGCCCAAGCCGATGCCGCTGCACCCCTGGGGAATAATGTCGGACGATCTGCTCATCCTGGCCAAGAGGACCAAGGCCAGGAGCGTTTCCGGATTGCTTTCCACCGAGCTCTCGCGCGTGAGCAAGGCCAAGGCCGACGAGGTCTGCAGGCTGGCCAACGTCCCGGCCACCAAGAGGCCGGCCGAGCTCAGCTGGGAGGACGCCGAAAAGATCGTCACCGCTTTTAAACAGGTCAAGCTGCTGGCGCCGCCGACCTCGGGGCTCAGGCCCATCGGGGCGGCCGACCTGGAGAACGGCATGAAGCAGGTGCTCAACCCCGAGTTCGTCAAGACGATCACGCGCCCGCCCAAGGTCTACCGCGGCGGGCTGCCCTTCATCGTCGAGGTCGGCATCGCCTACGGCGGCAACGCCGGCAAGGCACCGGAGGGCAAGTCCAACGGCGACGAGATCGAGGAGGCGGGCATGGACCTGATCAGGTTCGCCAACCGGGCGCCGCTCGTCTTCGACCAGGGCGGCTGCGCCATCACCGACGCCGCGCGCAAGATCGACTGGCGCCGCTACGGGGTGGACGTCTCCGCGGCACCGCTGACGCTCTTCGTCAACATCTCCTCGGCCTACGTGCCCTACACCTCGGCGGGCAAGCAGTCCATCGCCGACGAGCCCGAGATCATCAACGAGACCAGGACGGCGATCATGGAGGCGGCGCGGGAGCTGCGCCTGTTCCTCTATCGCAGGATCAGGGCCAAGGAGCGCGCCGAGCGGGCCGGGGTCTTCGAGCAGTTTTTGCCGATTATCGCTAGGAAGGCGGCCAGCCTCGCCGGGGTCTCGGAGCCCGACGTCAAGTCATTGCTGAAGAAAGTTTCTGGAGGCATCGAGCATGCCTGAGTCCAGACAAAAGCACCACAAGAAGGCGCTGGACTCTTTGGCCGGTCTGGGCAAGGGCATCATCGAGGACATCAAGAAGGCCCAGCCGCCGAAGCTGAAGATCCCGTCGCGCAGCACCAACAACATCATCTACGACAAGAAGAACCGCTACTACGTGCTCGGGCCCAAGTACGGGCTGAGGTCGGCGGCCAGCATGAAGCAGGTGAAGAAGGTGGCGCAGCTGCTCTGCACGGCCGAGTTCGCCAAGGACCTGGTCGAGACGGGCAAGTTCGCCACGCTCAGGGAGATGTACTACACGGCCGAGGGCTGGGAGGCCGGACCGTTCCACGACCAGGGGGAGTCGGACGCCATCATCGAGGATTTGGAGGCCACCTTTGGTTTGAAAAGAGAATCGTTGGGGTTGACTCCTGAAGAGGACGGGGCGGCGGTCTTTGGGCAGCTGACGATGAAGGAGGGCGACACCAACATCGACGCCCTAAAGTCGGGCCGCGGCGGCTACACGATCCCACCCACTATCGACGATGTCGAGTTTTTGAAATGCAAGGCAAAACGCGTGATAGCTGTGGAGACAATGGGTATGTATCACAGGTTGATCCAAGAAGAGGCCTGGAAGAAGTTCGACGCCTTGATCGTTGGTCTGAAAGGGCAGGCGGCCAGGGCGACCAGGCGATTCCTCAAGCGCGCCAACGAGGAGCTGGGCCTGCCCGTCTACCTCAACTGCGACGGCGACCCCTTCGGCTACCACATCGGCATGGTCATCATCTCCGGGAGCGCCAACCTGGCCTACATCAACCACGAGCTGGCGGTGCCCGACGCCAAGTACATCGGGGTGACGGCGAGCGACATCGTGAATTACAAGCTGCCTACTGACAAATTGAGGGAGCTGGACGTGGCCCGGCTGAAGCAGCTGGCCAAGGACCCGAGGTACAACACCGAGTTCTGGCAGTTCGAGATCAAGAAGATGCTGGAGATTGGGCGCAAGGCGGAGCAGCAGGCGTTTGCCAAGTATGGGCTGGCGTATGTGGTTAATGAGTATTTACCGGCGAAGCTGAAGGAAGTCGAAGGGCAGACGCACCTGGGGAAAAAATAAAAATTATCTGAAAAATACCTCGTTAAATATAAATTATCGAAACTATGACATTTTAGATTGATGCCCATGAAAATCCTCGTCACTTGGTACTCCCGCACCGGCACCACCCGAGCCGTGGGCCAGGCCCTGGCCCGCGAGCTAAGCGCCGATTCTGAAGAAATAATCGACCTCAAGAAACGAACCGGATTAAGGCCATTTCGCTGGCTCGGCGCCGGAAGGGACGCCATGACTAGGAAGCTGACCAGCATAAAATTCGAAAAGTCCCCGGAGGCCTACGATTTGATCGTGGTCGGCACCCCAGTCTGGGCCGGGAACGTCACCCCGGCCGTCAGGAGCTACCTGAGCAGCCAGAGGCTCGACGGCAAGAAGCTGGCTTTCTTCTGCACCGGTGGCGGCAAGGCCAAACTCTTCGAGGACATGACCGGGCTGACGCCCAAGGCGGCGGTGCTCGGAAGTCTGAGTCTGGCGCCTGAGGAAGTCAAGCGCGACAGGTGCCTGGACAAGGTCAAGGAGTTCGCCGATAGCCTGAGAAAGTAGGCACTTTTTGATGGTTTTTCCTTGTAAATGACCATAACTTAATCCTTCAGCGCCCGCTAGGTTCGCACGGCCTCGGCGACCGCGTGTCTGCCCTCGAAGACTTCCATGGCACGGTGCCTCGAGCTCCAGTGGATTGGTGTGGATATGATAATACGGGCTGAGGAAAAAGACCAATTTCTCGTCCTCATACCGGTCCATCATCCTCTCGGCTTGGCGCAGGGAGATCTTCAAGTCTTTGGCAATCTGCCCGAGTGTTCGCGGGTGGTCCTTCAGGAGCTCGAGGAGGCGTGTTTTCTTGGGGTGCAAGTGAATTTCGGGTTCAGAAGCCAAACCTCTCATCCAAATCTCCACAAGAACCTTCTCTATTTCTTTTTAAACACACATCGGGGGGTGTGAGGGGTGTAGGGTGGTGAGAGGGGGGTGTGGGGTGTAGAGTGGTGTGTAGGGTGTGGAGTCACCGAAAAAAGATGAGCAAGATAGATGTAAAAATCCGGTCATAAGGTTGGATAGGGTTAGTGAGCTATACAGGGGGGATATTACCTTAAGGTAATCTCTCTCCTTATCTATACTTATTTATACTTGCTAAACTCTTTTTGGAGAAAATATATGAATTCCACTCACTTTTTCGACACGGTTGAGGGGCTTCCTTGTCAGCCGGGGCTTGAATATTCATCTGCCCACGCACCTAATCTTCTTGGCCTCGACCCTATCGCTGCGGCTCGACACGGCCCTCCCCCCTATCTTCAGCAGCACTTTGACCAGGTCGAAGTCGGGGTGCAGGTTATCGCTGATCTCGTCAGTCCTCACCGTAGCCTTGCCTTTAAGGAATTCTTCTATCCCCTTCCTGGCCTCTGAAGCGCTTATTTTTCTATAGGCAATTGTTTCTAAAGTTTGAAGGTGCTGAGTATTTTTTGACGGCTCTTCTTATTGCTTCTGCCTTTGAAATTTTCGAGCGGGCCATTATATCACCCAATTCTCGTTGATTTTCCAATGTCATTGGGTGTATACTGCGCTTGTGTTTTCAGACATCGGGTCGCCAAAGCTCTACATTAGTCTCTTTTTAAAGGGGAAAACGAACATTGAAAAGCAATACGAAAATTATCTTGTCAAAGCCTTCGTAATTTCTTAATTTCCTTTTCAAAACTTTCCGTGGCGCAATCAAGCACCCCACAGCAATTTTTTTCCTCCCGTTAGAGGCGATTATATCGACCCATCTTTTATTTTTGAGGCGAGGAAACCGAGTGACGTCATAGTGCTTTTTTCTAATCGTTTCTCAGCAAATTTTACCGAGCGCATAGTCTTTGAGAAAATACTTCTCGCTGGAAGCTAGCTTGTCAAAGCTTTAAGCAGCGGATACTTAAATAGGAAAATTGAGGCCTGAACTAAGCTCAATCGGCGTTCTCGTCGCCGACGGCCGCGGGCGCCGCCGGGGCCCCGAGGACCGCGGCGTGGTGCCGGCGCCACTTCTTCGCGTTGCGCTTCCTCTTGTCGTTGTGAGTGGCGCGCTTCCACCTGTATTTCCTCATGCTCATGAACTTCACCTTCGAACAAAGTCCAAAGATAACAAGCACGCGGCCACGTTATATAGCTGATTTTTCCGGGCGAAACCGGCCGCCGAGAGAAAGTTAATATCGAGGGTGCCAGAGATGTAAGCGGTTGATTACATGGACAAGGTAACCACGATGAGCATCCGCGACATGAAGGACAGCGGCGAGAAGATCGTCATGCTCGCGGCCTACGACTACACCACCGCCAGGATGGTCGACGAGTCGGGTGTCGACGCCGTCCTGGTCGGCGACTCGCTGGCCAACGTCATGCTGGGCCACAAGAACACTCTCTCGGTGGAGATGGACGAGATGATCCACCACACCCGGGCCGTCTCCCGCGGCGTCAAACGGGCGCTGGTCGTCGGCGACATGCCCTTCATGTCCTACCAAGCCAGCACCGAGGACGCCATCAAGAACGCCGGGCGCTTTTTGAAAGAGGGGCGCGCCGAGGCGGTCAAGGTCGAGGGCGGCCACAAGATGATCAGGAAGATAGAGGACATCATCGAGTCCGGAGTGCCAGTGATGGGCCACCTGGGGCTGACCCCGCAGTGGGTGCACCAGTTCGGCGGCTACAAGGTCCGCGGCAAGACCGAGTCGACGGCCCGGGCCATCCTCGAGAATGCCAGGAGGCTGGAGCACGCCGGCTGCTTCTCGCTGGTGCTCGAGGCCATGCCCTGGCAACTGGCCAAGCTGATCACCGAGAAGCTGACCATCCCGACCATCGGCATCGGCGCCGGGCCCTATTGCGACGGGCAGGTGCTCGTCATCCACGACATGCTCGGCCTGACCGGCCCGCACGTGCCCAAGTTCGTCAAGCGCTACGCCGACCTGGACAAGGTGGTGATGAAGGCGCTCGAGGAATTCAAGAAGGAGGTCAAGGGCAACAAATACCCCACGATGGCGCACAGCTACGAGATGCCGCCCGAGGAGATGCGCAAGCTCATCCGCAGCTTCCAGCACAAACGGTGAGTTTAAACAGCTATAAATATTGAAATAAAGAGGATAATGCATCAAACGGAGGTGTAAAAAATGGCAGTAGTGGTCAAATCCGCGGTTAGAGGACTAATTAAGGGCATGAGGGCCAGCGATGACTTCTTCAAGACGCTGGACGCAGTCGTGGCAGCGAAGGTCAAGAAGGCGACCGAGCGCGCCAAGGGCAACGGCCGAAAGACCCTCAGAGGCGTCGACCTATAAGTTCTCTTAAAAATCCTGTGGCGGCAGCGAGCTGCCACATTCTTTTAATTTTGACTTTTGCAAGATTCGACTCCAGATTCGTTTTTGTGATTTCGCCGATTAGGTTTTAATACGAGCTGCCCTAAAAAAATTGGTTAAGCTATGAAAAGAATTAACGAACGAACTTTCGAAGAACACAAAACTATAGGAAACACCGCCAAGGAACTTGCCCAAGCCCTGTTCGAAGGGGCTGGATACTCCGTCTATCCATTCGGCTACGAGACTCACTTTACCCACATCAAAGACTTGGTGTCAAAGAGAAGGCTGAGACGAAACTTCGTCCTTGAACAACTGAGGGCAATGCCTGATCTTTTGGTGGTTTCCGAAGACTGGAATGACGTTCAGCTTGTCGAAGTCAAGTACCGGAACCGCCAGCCATATGAACTGTACTTGGCTGCGCCCACACTCTCAAGATTGAGCAAATATTGGCCTAAGGCGATCCTGGTTTGGGTAATCCCATTTGAGAATGTGTTTTACGCAACTTCCGTGGAAGCTTTAGCGGAAGCCTTTACGATAGACGAGAGCCAAGACATGTTCTTTATACCTGAGGAGTTTGTCGACCCAATCTGCAAAATTTTCCCGAGAACAATTCTAAACGACAACGAGAAAAAGTTGGAGAGAATGAAGAACCTCGCCAAAAATCTTTTCCAGAACGTCAAAACATGAGCACGTCTCGGCAATTTTTATTTTTAGTATGACTTTGCAGCCCTCAGCCTGCCCAGGTACCCTTTCGCCTGGTCGCTCGTGATCAGCTTGTCCCCGACCATTCTCTTCAAGATCTCCTTCAGCACTTCCAAGTTGCGCTTCTCCAGGCGGGAGATCATCTCGCCGCGCCAGGGAGCGTAGAACTCCATGCGCAGCTCGGTTATGAAAAGTTGCCAGAAGCAGTCGACGTACTTGCGCAGGTCGTCCAAGTTCTCCTTGCTCCACTTGTTGTACTTCTCGAACATGGCCTTCAGGGGTTTCCTTTCCAGCTTCTTCCAGAACTTGGCGTGGCTCTCCTCCAGGTTGGCCTCGTCGATGAGGACGTTCTTCTCCTCGAGGTCGATGAAGTTTATCTTGCTCTCGATGAGGTCGGAGAGATAGATGAGCACGCTCTCCGCGGTCTGGTCCTTGAGGTAGAAGGCGCCCACCGAGTCGCGGAACTTGTTGACGCGGGCCAGGTAGACCGAGAGCCAATAGAAGGAGAACTTGGGCATGTTCGCGGCCCTCTCGCTGGCGAAGGTCCGCGCCGCCTGGATGATGGGGTGGTAGTGGCCGATGTCGAGCTTGTGGATCGTGGACAAAATCATCCGCTCCACCTCGCGGCCGTGCGACTTCTCCAGCAGGTGGCGTTCGCCGGAGTAGGTGCGTTTCTGCCGGTAGTGCGCGCCGAAGAGCGTGATGAGACCGCCCAGTACGCCGCTGAGGAGCAGGACTACCGCCACCTCGATGCTTATCTGGGCCATCAGGGCTGTCGTGTACATTCAATCACCTTTT
>Ga0068714_10000285_pt1 | contig 109182 bp, 80 predicted proteins | sample MTBNYHSulfiMetaG_FD_62988 | JGI IMG/M metagenome (GOLD analysis project Ga0068714, IMG submission 62988) | Enrichment culture microbial communities from rom New York Harbor, USA that are MTBE-degrading - MTBE-NYH (New York Harbor Sulfidogenic)... | ecosystem: Environmental > Aquatic > Marine >...
AAAAAGCTTATCACCACGAAGAAAATATAGAGGTGAGTGATTATACCTGAAACCGACATCCGCCCCGCCGGAGAGCGAAAACTTATTTATCCCGCAAGGCGCAAAGGAAAAGATAAGAAAGTGGGAAAGTAAGAAGGTGAGAAGGTAAGAAAGTGGGAAGGTGGGAAGGTGGGAAGGTGGGAAGGCGGCGCTGCGCGAGAACAGGGGAACCCGTCTTCGCCAAGGGCTTCCGTCTTCGCTCCCGCCTACACTGAAGTTCCGGCGAGGCTGGAAGAAAGCTACGACGGGACAAGTCGACGAGGCAAGCAGGTGAGGAGGTGAAAGAGATGAAAACAGAATTTGTCTCACACAGGGGCACAGGGAACACAAAGATTAATAAATAAAGAATTAATAGATATATTTTTACCACGAAGGTCACGAAGAAGCACGAAGTTAAGACAAGAGTTCAACGTTTTCACTGTGAAAAATATTTTTATATTATCATGGCAATCCTGTATATCCCGTCAGAAAATAATTAGACAGGATTAACAGGATTTATATAAGAGATTATAACATAAGTGGTTAGGGGATAAAGGGAATAATACATATAAAAAAACTAAAATAAGCTTGCTTATTAAGGGCGGACCAGATATTCTGGTTAATGGAGAACGCGTGAGAGAGAGCAGTATCTTTTCCACGCGTTTTTTTCTGCGCTATTCTTTTAGTCAATTGTAAGCTGTTCTCATAAGCAGCTAATCGAAAAAAAATATAAAAGGTTAAACCCGGTGAGAGAGAGGCCCTTCGGCAGGGCTCAGGATAAATATTTCTCTGCGCCGGGTTTTTTTATTGGGGAAGGAGCAGGAAAATGAAAGTCAATTTTTTTACAATTGTTTTTTGTTTGATGGCGGTAAGCGGTGTCGCCTCTGCGGAGATTACCATAGACACCGTCCCCGTGGGCAATCCGGGCAACGCGGACGACACCACTACCTACGGCGCGGTGGCCTACAAGTACAATATCGGCAAGTACGAGGTTACGGCCGGTCAGTACACGGCGTTCCTCAGCGCTGTGGCCACTACCGACACCTATGGCCTGTACAACACGAGCATGTGGAGCGACACCTACGGCTGCAAGATTCAGCAGAGCGGCTCATCGGGCAGCTACACGTACAGCGTGGCTTCGGACTATGCCAACCGGCCGGTGAACTACGTGGGTTGGGGCGACGCGGCCCGTTTCGCCAACTGGCTGCACAACGGCCAGCCGAAGGGGGCACAGGACATGACCACGACCGAGGATGGGGCGTACACCCTCAACGGTGCGACGAGCTTGGCGGCCTTGATAGCCGTGAGTCGCAATGCGGACTGGCAGTGGGCGACCCCCACCGTGGACGAGTGGTACAAAGCTGCCTACTACAAGGGCGGCGGGACCAATGCGGGCTACTGGGACTACCCCACCAGCAGCGACACGGCGCCAGGGTATGTGAACGACAGCGGTAATCTTAGCACGACCGGCAATCCCTTCGTGGAGGGTGGGGCCGACCCCGGCAACTACGCGACGTACAATGGTGACGGCGGCACCTATGGTATCGGCAGCCCCTACTATCACACGGAGGTCGGGGAGTGGGAGAACTCCGACAGTCCCTACGGCACGTTCGACCAGGGCGGCAACGTCTGGGAATGGAACGAGGCCATCCTGTCTTTGTATCGAGGCCTGCGGGGCGGCTCGTTCAGCAGCACCGACGGACACCTGCTCGCGTCGTATAGCGACAGCTACAACCCGGCGAGCGGGAGCAAGTACATCGGGTTTCGTGTGTCCGAAGTCCCTGAACCATGCACGATTTCGCTGCTGGCTTTGGGTGGTTTAGCCCTTCGGCTACGCTCAGGACAGGCATTGCCGAGAAAACGCAGAAGATAAGACACAAATTCTGATAATTTAAATTTTGTTGCTAAACCCGGCGAGAGAGAGGCGATCTTTCTCTGCGCCGGGTTTTTTTATTGGCATAAAATGAAACATAAGGAGGTTGGAAATGCAGAAGACAATAATAGTAGCGCAAAACAATGATATAAATATTTTGTTCCAGGTTTTATTTTTATTACTTTGTATATTTTGCATACCGACAGATGGAGAAATTCTTATATTTAACGATGGCAATACGCATCAAATAGACTATAGAGTTGACGACTCAATTTATGTTCAGAATAGCGAATCTGGAAACCCGACATTGGTCATGCTTATGGACGGCGGAGAAATATGGGGAGATTTAGTTGTCTATGATACCAGTGAGGCTATTGTTCAGGGGGGATATATTTACGACGATTTAACCGGCTGGGACGAGGCAAAAATTTCAATTATGGGTGGACGTATTGGAACCATACAGGCCTGTGGAAGCAGCGAGTATGTTATTACAGGAGGGGATGTTCATTATGATTGTAATATAGAGCAGAAACTTGAACTTACCCAAGAAAGTATTGTAAAAATCTATGGGACAAATTTCAATTACCCCTATGGAGAAATCTCATTTCCAGAAGGATTAAACTCTGATTTTTACGGAACAATAACAGGTACTTTATTAAGCGGCGAATCAATAGATTGGCCATTCAGACGCGATGAATATCATACCGGAGAACTGGTATTATTGCCCGAACCCTGCACGATTTCCCTGCTGGCTCTAGGCGGGTTGGCCCTTCGGCTACGCTCCCCGCTTCGCCCGAAACGACAGGGCTTCGCAGGGCAAGCAGGACAGGCATTGCTGAGAAAACGCAGAAGATAAGAAGATAGGAAAGTGGGAAAGTGGGAAGGTGCGAAAAGTGTGAAAAGTGTGAAAGGTGTGAAAGGGAAGAGGGCGCTGCGCGGGAAAGTAGAGAGTTGAAAGTCGAAAGTAGAAGCCGTCTTCGCAAAGACTTCGACAAGGCAGGCCCGTCTTCGCAAAGGCTTCGACGAGGCAGGCCCGTCTTCGCAAAGACTTCGACGAGGCAGGCCCATCTTCGCCAAGGCTTCGACGAGGCAGGCAGATCGGACAAAAAATACTGGAATATATTCAAGGAAAAGATACTCCCTGATATATAAGCAATTCTCGGATGAACCGCGTAAAAGAAAAGCAACCCGCCGACACGCCACCGCCTGCGGCGGAGAACAGGAGAACAGTCGAGCAGGAGAGCAGGTGAAAGAGGAAGAAAGGAAGGTAGCGGGGGCTAAACATAAGATATTACGCCCCTTCAGGAACCCAGGGCGTTGCCCTGGGCTATTATATTTCGCCCCTTCAGGGCTTTAAAAGGAGAACCGCCCTGCAGTGCAGGGGGCTAACAATTAATTTCGCGGGGCGGAGGGCGCTGCGCGAGAACAGGTATAAGAAAGTGTGAAAGTAAGAAAGTGGGAAAGTAAGAAGAAGAGGTAAGAAAATATTTTCATATTATCTTATCAATCTCGTAAATCCTGTCAGAAAATTTTAAGATATGAGATTTCAGGCATCGGGGTTTTTGCGTTTTTGCCAGTTTACGCGGGGTGCGTCGCCCCAGAGCAGTTCCAGGTCGTAATAGCGGCGGTATTCCTCGTCGAAAAGGTGGACGATGATATCGACAAAATCGACGGCGACCCAGCGGCCCTTTTGGGCGCCGCTCTTGCCGAAAACGGGGAAATCGCTCTCCTTGCCGAGATGCGTGATTTCCGAGGCGACGGAGCGGATCTGCTGCGGGCTGGTGCCGGTGCAGATAACAAAATAGCGGGCGACCGGGGAAAGATGGACCAAGTCCATGACCACCACATCACGGCAGTGGCGCTCATGGGCTAAGCGGGCGATTCGGCAGGCTAAGGCGCGGCTGGCCAGAAGCTGTTTCCGGGGAATGTCCAGGAGAGAGGGCGGATTTTTCTTTTTGGTGATTTTTTTGGCCACGAAGGAAACGTTCAAAGCTAAAAAATTTAAAATTAAAAAAGTAAAATTAAAAATTATTCCTTATTTAATGACATCCAAATAGCAGTTCAACGTTTAAAGTTTAACATTTAAGGTTCAAGGTTATTCTTTTACTTCGTAATCGGCGTCGATGACGTCCTCGTCGGATTTTTTGGTTTTGTCAGCATTATCCGCTCCGCCGGGAGGGGCGGCCTGCTGGGCCTGCTGCTGTTTGGCGACCTGCTCGTACATAATTTTACCGAGGGTCTGGCTGGCGGCGGCAAGGTTCTCCATGGCGCGGCGAATGGCGTCGATATCATCCTGCTTGATGGTCTGCCGCAGATTATTCATGGCGGATTCGACCTTGGAGCGTTCCTCGGCAGGGACTTTCTCGCCATGTTCCCGCAAGGTGGCTTCCGTAGTGTAAATCAACTGGTCGGCTTGATTCTTCAGGTCAATCGTCTCACGTCGGCGATGGTCTTCGTCGGCGTGGTCCTGGGCCTCTTGGGTCATGTGTTTGATCTCGTCGTCGGACAGGCCGGACGAACCCTTGATCTCGATGTTCTGCTCCTTAGCGGTGGCCAGGTCCTTGGCAGAGACCTTCAAAATGCCGTTGGCGTCGATATCGAAGGAGACCGCAATCTGGGGGATGCCGCGCGGGGCGGCGGGGATGCCGGTCAACTGGAATCGGCCGAGGGTGCGATTGTCAGCGGCGAATTCCCGTTCGCCCTGTAAAACGTGGATGTCCACGGAAGTTTGACTGTCGGAGGCGGTACTGAAGGTTTCCTTCTTGGAGGTGGGAATGGTAGTGTTGCGTTCGATAAGCTTGGTCATTACGCCGCCGAGGGTCTCGACGCCCAGAGAAAGCGGGGTAACATCCAAGAGGAGAATGTCTTTGACGTCGCCGGCTAATACGCCGCCCTGGATGGCGGCGCCGACAGCGACGACTTCGTCGGGGTTGATGCTCTTGTTAGGCTCCTTGTTGTTGAATATTTCCTTGACCAATTGCTGGACCCGGGGAATGCGGGTGGAACCGCCCACGAGGACCACCTCGTCGATATTGGCAGCGGAGAGTTTGGCGTCGGCGAGGGCCTTTTCACAAGGGGTCCGCAGGCGGCGCAATTCGTCGGCGATGAGCTGCTCGAAGGTGCTGCGGGTAATGCTAATCTGGAGATGTTTCGGGCCGGTCTGGTCGGCAGTGATGAAAGGCAGATTAACAGTGGCCTCGACGGAGGAAGAGAGCTCACATTTGGCCTTTTCGGCGGCTTCCTTTAGCCGCTGGAGGGCCATGGGGTCTTTGCGGAGGTCGATGCCTTCCTTTTGCTTAAACTCGTCGGCGATATAATGGATGAGTCTCTCGTCCAGATCGTCGCCGCCCAGATGGGTGTCGCCGTTGGTGCTGAGGACCTCGAAAACATTGTCGCCGATGTCCATAATGGAGACATCGAAGGTTCCGCCGCCGAAGTCGAAGACGGCAATCTTTTCGTTTTTCTTCTTCTCCAGGCCATAGGCCAGGGCGGCGGCGGTCGGCTCATTGATAATCCGCTCGACCGTCAGGCCGGCAATCTGGCCGGCGTCCTTGGTGGCCTGTCGCTGGGAATCATTGAAATAGGCAGGGATGGTAATCACCGCACGATCGACCTTCTCGCCGAGATAGTCCTCAGCGGTTTTTTTGAGGTCCTGCAAAATCATGGCGGAAATTTCCGGCGGGGTATATTGCTTGCCGCGAGTCTCAACCTTCACCAACTCGTCCGGCCCGCCGACGATTTTATAGGGAACGATCTTCTCTTCCGAAGATACCTCTTTGTGACGACGACCCATGAAACGCTTGATGGAATATATGGTATTCTGAGGGTTGGTTACCTGCTGATGCTTGGCGATCTGGCCGACCAGCCGTTCACCTTTGTCGGTAAAACCCACTACCGAAGGGGTAAGACGTGAGCCCTGGGCGTTGATCAGGACCTTGGGGGTATTACCCTCCAGAATCGCGACCACCGAATTCGTCGTTCCCAAATCTATGCCAATTGTCTTTGCCATTACACTTCGCTCCTTGTCTGAGATAAAACATTATAATATCATTTAAGAATAATGTAGCAAAGATTGTGCCAATGTTGCCTTTATTTACGTAACTGATTGAATTGCAATATTTTATATCCAACACAGTCTTTGGAGGTCTGGATTTTACCATGTCAAGCAGGCAGTTTCATGGGTATGTGACTGCCATAAGCTTAGTTAAAATTTAGCTTAAATATTGACCTGTTGGGTAATTTCATCAATCAAGCGTTGGGCCAGGTCGGGGGAATCAGCCTCGGCGATGATTCGCATAATAGGTTCGGTGTTGCTGGCACGCAGTTGGACCCAGGCGCTGGGCAGGTCGATACGCACGCCGTCACGGGTGTCAATTTTAACATTTTCGCGGGAAGATTGGCGGTAATAGCGCTGGACGGCGGAGAGAATCTCCGGGGCCTTGTCCGCAGGGCAGGGGAACTTGGTTTTGACTATGTGGTAATGAGGAATTTCGCTGACGAGTTGGCTGACGGTCTGGCCGGTTTCGGCAAGAAGCTGCAATATCAAAGCGATGGCGACCAGGCTGTCGCGGACGGGAACGACACGTAAATCAATCACCCCACCGTTGCCTTCACCGCCGATGATACAATGGTTCTGCTGCATGGCATGGGCGACGTGCGTCTCGCCGACGGGAGTGCGAACCACGGCTGAACCGGCGGCGGCGGCGAGAGCGTCAATCATGCGGGAGGTGGAAAGATTGGCGGCGGCGGTGCCCTTCTTCCTGCTAAAAATATATTTGGCAGCCAAGGCCAGGGTATATTCCTCGCCGATATATCGTCCCTGCTCGTCAATGACGGCGAGGCGGTCGGCGTCGGGATCCTGGGCGAAACCAAGGGCGGCTTTATGCTTTAGCACCTGGGGGCCTAAATCAGCGAGATTCTCAGCGGTCGGCTCAGGGGTATGAGCAAACCGGCCGGTTGGCTGATTATTCAGATGAATCAGCTCACAGCCGAGGGCAGAAAGAAGATGGGCGGTAACAACGCAGCCGGCACCGTTAATACTGTCGAGAACGACCTTGAAACGGCGGGAGGCGATGGCTGCCTTATCGCAAATCCGCAGAACACTGTCCACATGAATGTCATGGGTGCGGTTTTCGGCGCTACTTACGCCGACGGAGCAGGCGTCGGCAAAAATGAATTTCTTGTCATAATAAAAACGCTGAATTTCGGCGGCTAAGTCGGCGGGAAAGGCGACAGCCTCCCGGCTGAGCAGCTTGATGCCGTTCCATTCGATGGGATTGTGCGAGGCGGTAATGACGACGCCGCCGCCAGCGGCGAGGAATCTGGTCATAATGGCCACGCCGGGGGTGGTGACCAGGCCCAGATCGATAACATCGCAGCCGGCGGCTAACAGGCCACTGCCAAAGGCGTCGGCGAGCATCGGGCCGGAGGGTCGGCTGTCACGGCCGATGCATACCCGCGGCCGATCGCCAGAGGAGGATTTTTTTTGCCGGAGAAAACTGCCGAATGCTAAGCCAAATTCGACACCTTCCCGGGGACCGAGCGATTGGCCGATAATACCCCTTACGCCACTGATGCTGATGATAATCGGAGCCATCTATTTTGTTTCTCCTGACGAATCGCCATTTTCAAGGTTGAAAAAATTACAAAAAAATACCCCTTTTCAGAGTTTTCCGTCTCTAAGATAAAACCGATGATCCATATCGCAGCAAAAACAAAGGATTACGCGAACATCGCCGATCTAGAGATAAACAATAATACCCGGCTCTGTGCGATCTATCCATACTCCGTATAATTACGAAGGATGAACATGATATGCTTAATGCTGAAAAGCCCGTCGCTAGATAATGCCTTCGCCAAAGCCTGACTTATTTTCTTCGGAGGAAGAACCTTTTTCCGATTTTTCCTCCGGAGCGGCTTCGGGAGAGGGCGATTCCGGTTCGGGTGATTTTGTCTCCAATTCCGCCTGGCCCAGCTCGTGGGTGTCGTCGTAATCATCTAGTTTGGCGGGGACATAACCGGGCGTTTTGGAACGTTCCAGCTCGTCTTTGAAGGCATCGGCAATTTTTTTCTGGATCATCTCCCGGCACTCGGAATTGATCGGATGGGCGATATCAGCGTGCAGTTTGGTGCGTCCACCGCGGCCCTGCAGGGCCCGATTCTCGTCGAGCCGAGCGCCGCAATCATTGCAGAACCGTGCCCGAAGGTGGTTCTTGGCCCCGCAGGCATGACAATGATCGGTAAGTTTACGCGAAGGCATAGCCACGAAATAACCATTGGCACCTTCGATAATCTTCAGATCACGAACGACAAAAGCATTGTCAAAAGTAACCGAACAAAAGCCCTTCAACCGATCGCTGCGATTCTCAATAAGATTGATTCTAATTTCCGATATTTGCATGTTGTACCTCCAAGAAAGATTCCGCTTGATCCTGAAAACTAACGATTTGAACTTCCGCGAGGTGATGCTGTTGAATTAATTGCGCCCATTGCTCGATCTGGGCCGGGTCGTGCGAGGTGACAAAGAGGGTGGAACCGCTGCCGCTGATGTGGACGGGGGCTATTCCCAAATCTTCTATCCGCCGGCGTAATTGGCGCAGGGGCTCAAATCTTTCCATGCAGGTCTTGGCCAGGCTGTTAATGCCCTGCTCCAATAGACTGTCCAGATCGCCCAGGTCCAGGAAATAACGTACCCGCCGAAAATTATCTTCATAAGCGGATTTATCGAAGACGTAATGTTGATAAATCTTGGCGGTAGGCACCTGAATGTCGGGCATAATCAATAAAATGGATCTCCGGCAGCGCTGAGGCAGGGATTGGACAATTTCTCCCCTGCCGGTGCAAAGGGCAACCGGGCTGAAGAGAAAAAAAGGTACATCAGAACCGAGATCCGCGGCTAAGCCGGCAAGGGTGTCGCGGGATAAATTCAGACCCCACAGGCGGTTAAGACCCAATAAGCAATACGCAGCGTCACTGCTGGCACCACCCAGGCCGGCGGCGATGGGAATCCGCTTGTGCAAACTGATATCCAAGGCCAAAGGCACACGTGCGTAATGGCTGAGCATCTGGGCAGCTTTATAAACAAGATTTTCCGGGCCACAGAGGACCGGCCGACCAGTACAGCGTAAATTGATACCGGGTGATGGGGCAATACTAATCCGCAAATCATCATAGAGACTGACGGCAGCCATGACGGTATGAATATTGTGAAAACCATCAGGGCGGCGCGAGGCAACCACCAGACTCAAATTAATTTTAGCCGGGGGATGTAAATCCACAACGCTGTTTTTTGATGGGAGACTTTGATCGACCATCGCCGCAGTTACCAACAGCAAACTCCCGATATCGCCTTAAGTAACCAAATTACAACAACTTAGCAAAAATGATAGAATAAAAAAGAACTTAAATAAGGATAATATGTACTGCCTTGACTTAAATATAAATTACCTATATACATAATTTTAAACTTCTGGGCAGAGATGTCAAGCAAGTAAATTCTGGGTTTTCGGAGCAACATCCATGGGAGAAAATTGCCGTGGGCAAACTAGCGACGTCAATGGTTGAAACACCAAACAAAATCAGAAGCAAATGGCACCTGCATCGGCGATTGTATGACTGGGTGCTGCACTGGGCTAAAACGCCCTATGGGGGGTGGGCGCTATTTTGCCTGGCCTTCGCGGAATCGTCGTTCTTTCCGGTACCGCCAGATGTTCTGCTGGCACCTTTGACGCTTGGGGCGCCGAAAAAATGGTTTCGCTTTGCCCTGGCGTGTTCGGTCGCCTCGGTGCTGGGAGGGATCCTGGGCTACATGATCGGGCTGTTTCTCTGGGATGCGATCGGGGGGTGGGTTTTCGCCCATTTTTCCTGGGCTGGAATTACGCCGGTGAACTTCGAAAAGTTTCAGAACTGGTATGACAAATACGATTTTTGGATTGTGTTTACCTGCGGATTTACGCCGCTGCCTTATAAGGTATGCACCATTTCGGCAGGCGTGGCAAAGATATATTTCATCGGCTTTATCATCGCCTCCGCCATCAGCCGATCGGCGAGATTCTTTATGGTGGCGTACCTGTTCGGCAGGTTCGGACCGAAGGCGGAGCCGTTCATCGACAAATATTTCAATTGGCTGTGCGCGGCGTTTGTAGCGCTTTTGATTGGGGGATTCTTGATTATTAAATATCTATAAAAGACGCTACCGTGAGATAAATTTACTTGCCAATATTGCATAAAAAGTGTTAAATGGCAGCCATAATTGGTGCTAAACGTCATTATCCGGGAGCCAGTAAGATGTCGGAAACGATTGCGATAATCGGCGACGGAGCGATGGGGACGGTTTGTGCGATTTTACTGGCGAACAAAGGTTACAGCATTAGTTTGTGGGGCTATAATTCCGAGCAAATCCACCAGATAAGCGAGAATCGGGAAAATCGCCGGTTTCTGCCCGGCATAAAGATTCCCCTGGCGGTGCAATTCACCGCCCGCGATGAGGATATCTTTCAAAACGCGGCTCTGGTAATCTCGGCGGTGCCCTGCGTGTTTGTGCGGGAGGTCTGGCAGCGTCTGGGCGGGCATTTGCCCAATCATATACCCATTATCTCCGTGACCAAAGGGATCGAAAACGACAGCTTAAAACGGCCGACGGAGATAATCAGCGGGCTGGTAAGCGCCCGGTCTTTCGCGGTGCTGAGCGGGCCTAATATCGCCCAGGAGCTGGCCCGCATGCTGCCGGCAACGGCAACCGCGGCGAGCACCGATCCGACGCTGGCCCAGTACATCCAACGCATCTTCAGCACCAACTGGTTTCGTATCTACACCAATACGGATGTCATTGGGGTTGAACTAGCCGGTGCCACCAAGAACGTTATCGCAATCGCGGCGGGGATAATCGACGGAGCGGCATTGGGCAATAACGCCAAGGCGGCCCTGATAACCCGCGGCCTGGTGGAAATTTCCCGGCTGGGGCTGGCGATGGGAGCTAAACAAGAGACCTTCGCGGGGCTAAGCGGGCTGGGGGACCTGATTACCACGTGCTTTAGCCCTTTCGGGAGAAATCGCACCTTCGGCGAGGCGGTCGGCAGCGGTCAAAGCGTGGCAGAGGCCCTGGACAGCATCCCCGGTCAGGTGGAAGGAGTTAACACCTGTCGCAGCCTAATGAGCCTGGCCGGGAAATATAAGATCGAGATGCCGATTACCCAGGCGGTATATCAGATTGTCTTTGAAAACAAGCCGGTCAGCCAGGCGATAACCGAACTGATGACCCGGCAATTAAAGCCGGAAATCGCCAAACAGAAATAAACCACTTACATAAGACGGTTAATTTAAAGCTACACTAGAGTTTCATTAATCGGCATATTTTACCGAGCAGCCATAGGAAGCGGTCTGGGGAGTGCTTACTTTTTGGCCGGCGAGCAGTTCATCAAGGGCCTTCTGCACATTATTCGTCGCCCGATCCGCCTTATCACCGTTGGGATCGTCATCGATAGCGCCCTGATAGGCGATTTGGCCGGTTTTATCCAGGATAAACAGATGCGGGGTGGTCTTGGCACCAAAAGTCTTGCCGACCTGACCGAGGCGATCGTCCAGAACAGGGTAGGTCAAGGCGTGCTCATCATGAAATGCCTTGTTCTTCGAAGCGTCGTAAGTTTTAGTGCTGTTGACGGCCAGCCAGACAACACCCTGGTCACGATACTTGTCAGCCAGGTTAATCATGGTCCTGGCGGCATAATGACGCTGGACAAAGGGGCAATCCGGATTAAGCCATTCCAGGACGATTATTTTACCGGTATAAGCGGAAAGGGTAACGGTGTTTCCGTCCTGATCGGTAAGGGTGAAATTATAAGGATGGCTTAACTGCGACTGGTCCGTTTCCGCTACTTCAACCGGCTGGGTTTCGGTATTCTCGGCCTTGGCTGGTTGAGCGGGTGGCGGTGCCGCTTTCTTACAACCGGCGGCGAAAAGCAGCGGACCGACAATAAACATGGTTATTAATAAGATGGTTGTCTTCATAGTAACTCCTTTCAAAAAAATGTTAGGGAAATTATTGCATAGACAATATTCGCCTGAGTACATCTGATAGATATTATATCAAGCATCCCTGACAAGAACAGGAATATTCACGCCGCGGCGTAAGCCTGCGCTATCGGTGGTAACTACGAGCAAGGTGATGGTCTCTTTTGCCTGCCGGTCTTTAATAATGCCCGCGGTGAAGGAAATACTGGTAGTATTATTTTGCGTCGGCGCGGAAAATTTCGTTATGACCACGTTTTCATCGGCCGTCGGGAAGCATTCAATTTTGGGAGGTGTTTCTTTCCATCGGAGGGTGACGGTAAATGGGCCGACATCGGCGTTCGCGGGCAAAGGTGAGCTAATTTGCATATCGGCAAGCTGTTCGTGGGCGGCCATCGGCAGTTTGCCGGACCATTCGGTGAAAGTTTCGGCATTAGCGGCGCCGGCGTTATCGGCCACGGGCAAAGTAAGCTGCAACTGGGCGGCGCCCGGCACGCATTTATCCCGGCAAACCAGCCAGGAAGCCGCGGCAGCCAGGGTTGCGGAAGTGCTTTTTAGCGCTTCCTTGGGCGGGGTTATCTCCGCAAAGAGCAGAACCGAATCGGTATAACCGTAGGCGGTGATATCGCCAGCTTCCTCAAAACGATGCGGGATGGGCCAGCGAAGAGCCGAGGCGGTAAAGCCGGCAGGCAAAGTAAACCGCACGGCGGTGGCTAGGCCGGCGTCACCGGGATTCTGCCAGTAAATATGCCAGCCGGACTTTATCCGAAACAGCACCCCCAGGCGAAAGGTCTGACCCGCGGTAATACCCTGGGTATCAGCCAACAACGTCGCCTGGACCAGCTCCGGCGAGATTGAAAATGCGTTATTTGAATCCTTACCGGCTGGCGGTTCAACAACGATGGGATGATGCGGGGCGAATTGCCAGGCAAGGATAATAGCCAGAATAATCACAACGATTATCAAAGACCACCAAATCGTCCTGCCCCATGTTTGTCTTGCCGGACTAGTCATGCTTAACACCAGATGAAGTTACTTTATCGAACTAAAATAATTTAGAGCAATTACGCTTCAATCCTGGAAAAACGAAATACATGGTTGCCGGAGTCAATCTTGACAGTATCGCCGTCGGCAAATTCACCGGCGAGAATCTTTTGAGCGAGCGGGTTTTCCAGTTTCTGCTGGATGGCCCGCTTGAGCGGCCGGGCACCGTAGGAGGTATCGTAACCTTCTTCCAGAAGGAGGTCCTTGGCGACGTCGGTAATCTGCAGGTTGATCTGCCGCTGTTTCAAGCGATCGGCCAGATAGCGGATCTGGATGTCAACAATCTGGCGGAGCTGCTCCTTGCCCAAGGGGTGGAAGATAATTGTTTCATCGATACGGTTGAGAAACTCCGGACGGAAATGCTGTTTGAGTGCCTCGCGGATGTGGGCCTCGATTTCCCAGTCGGCGCCCTCTTCCTCGGTGAGTTTCTGGATCTGGGAGCCGGCGATGTTACTGGTCATGATAATAACGGTATTTTTGAAACCGACGGTCCGGCCGTGGCCGTCGGTCAAGCGGCCGTCATCCAATATCTGCAGGAGAATATTGAAAACGTCAGGGTGCGCCTTTTCGATCTCGTCCAGTAAAATAACGCAATACGGCTGACGCCGGACCGCCTCGGTAAGCCGGCCGCCCTCTTCATAGCCGATATATCCCGGCGGGGCGCCAATCAGGCGGGCGACGCTGTGCATCTCCATAAACTCACTCATGTCGATGCGGACCATAGAGTGCTCGTCGTTAAAGAGAAACCAAGCCAGGGCCTTGGACAGCTCCGTCTTGCCGACACCCGTAGGACCCAGGAAAATAAAGCTGCCGATCGGCCGATGCGGATCGCCCAGGCCGGCACGCGAGCGGCGGATGGCGTCGCTGACCGCCTTGACCGCTTCATCCTGACCGACGACGCGGGTCTTAATCTGCTCTTCCATGTGCAAGAGCTTTTCTTTTTCCCCCGCTAAGAGGCGGGCTACCGGGACGCCCGTCCATTTGGAGACTACCTCGGCAATTTCATCACTGGTGACCTCCTCCTTAATCAGACTGTTGCCGTTATGCATGGCATCGGCCTGCTTTTGCTTTTGCTGGAGCTGATTTTCCAGATCGGTGATAGTGCCGTAGCGGAGGCGGGCGGCGGTCTCCAGATCGCCGCGGCGCTGGGCATCCTCGAATTCCGCCTCGGCGTCGGCGATCTTTTCCTTGATCTGCTTCATCTCGTTGAGCATGCCGATTTCGCTTTGCCAGCGGCTGGTCAAAGCAGCGTCCTTTTTCTGCAGAACGGCAAGCTGCTCCTGCAGTTTTCGCAGGCGAGCGCGGGAGGCGGGGTCGGTTTCCTTCTTGAGGGCCTCAGCTTCAATCTGGAACTGCATTATCCGGCGGCGCAGCTCATCCAGCTCCGTGGGCAGCGAATCGTTTTCAATTCTCAGCCGGGAAGCGGCCTCATCGATGAGATCGATAGCCTTATCCGGTAAAAACCGGTCCGAAATGTAGCGATTGCTCATGGTAGCGGCGGCTACCAGGGCTCCGTCGGTAATCCGCACGCCATGATGGGTGTCATAACGGTATTTCAGACCCCGCAGGATTGCGATGGTGTCTTCCACGGACGGCTCGGTAATGAGGATAGGCTGAAAACGCCGCTCCAGGGCGGCGTCCTTCTCGATATATTTGCGATATTCGTCCAGGGTGGTAGCCCCGATGCAGCGTAATTGGCCGCGGGCCAGGGCGGGCTTGAGCAGGTTGCCGGCGTCCATAGCCCCTTCCGTCCGGCCGGTGCCCACTACCAAGTGCAGTTCGTCGATAAATAAAATGATCTGGCCCTCAGCGGCGGTAATTTCCTTGAGCACTGCCTTTAAGCGATCTTCAAATTCGCCGCGATATTTAGCGCCGGCGATCAAAGCCCCCATATCCAGGCCGATGACTCGCTTGTCCTTCAGGCCGGTCGGGACGTCGCCATTTACGATCCGCTGGGCCAGGCCCTCGACAATGGCCGTCTTGCCGACGCCCGGCTCACCGATGAGGACCGGATTATTCTTGGTCCGGCGGCTCAATACCTGCATACAGCGGCGAATCTCCTCGTCCCGGCCGATAACCGGGTCCAGTTTTTTCTTGCGGGCCAGCTCAATCAGATCGATGCCATATCGCTGCAGGGCCTGGTATTTATCCTCCGGGTTCTGGTCGGTAATCCGCTGGCCGCCGCGGATTTCCTTCAGGGCGGACAGGATATCCGCACGCTTAACGGCGCTAACGGAAAGGATTTCTCGGGCAGTAGAATCCACTTCCAGCAGGGCCAGGAGCAGGTGCTCGGTACTGATAAATTCGTCCTTGAGAAGGTCGGCTTCACTATTAGCCTGGATCATAACGCGATTGAGGGAGGCATCGGGTGCCAACTGGCCGGCGGAGCTGATCTTGGGCAGCCGATCGAGTTCGCTGCCCACCATCGACTTGATCCGTTCGGGGTTACAGCCCGCCTTCTGCAGGATGGATACGACGGTATTGTTTTCCTCCTCCTGGAATAAGGCGGCTAAAAGGTGCAGCGGGGTTAAGCTGCTATTAGCCTTATTGACAGCGATCATCTGGGCGGCGGCCAAGGTCTGCTGAGCCTTTACGGTAAATTTATCAAAACGCATTAATTTGCTCCTACTAATCCAGTTTATTAATGAAATATCCCGGTTATCATTATCATACAAACAATTATCAGCTAATTTCTATGCTTGTTAAAGGTGCAAAAGCTATACCATTTTTTCAAAATAACCGTTAACTTCCTATTTTTAAAGTAATTACGATTGTTAATAATACAGAATCATTACCCTTATAAGTAAAATACAGATAAATTGCCTGCCATAATGGCAGGACGCTTATAGCTGTTTGATAGAGGAGACAAATCTGTCAAGTTGGCATCTGGAAAAACATTATTTGTCAGGGTTGGCAGTTCCGCAAAGAAGAAACAAGACAGAGAAAGCATTTTTGGTAGCCGCCATAAGTGTTTTTTATTAAAGTAATTATAATAATAAAAGCCAAGAGATGGGCAAGTGGCACTATCTTTGCTCATTAGTGATATGATCTAAATGCCGGTGCAATTTTTGTTGCTATAACGGCTAAATTAAATAATCATCTGACTTTTTATTTGAATGATAAAGATGGCTGGAGTAAATCGGCGGGGATGATATAAAGATTCTTTCAAAAGGGAATTTTAAGGAGACAGCATTATGGCGGCAAAGGAACTGACTTTTGATGTTGAAGCCCGTGAAGCCTTGTTAAGAGGTGTCAGTAAGCTGGCCGCGGCGGTTAAGAGCACGCTGGGGCCGCGGGGTAGAAATGTGGTGCTGGATAAAGGCTGGGGCGGGCCGACAGTTACCAAGGACGGCGTAACCGTAGCCGAGGAGATCGAGCTTAAAGACAAGGTGGAAAATCTCGGGGCCAAACTGGTTAAAGAAGCCGCGAGCAAAACCTCTGACATTGCCGGCGACGGCACGACGACAGCCACCGTGTTGACCGAAGCGATATTTCGCGAGGCGCTGCGGAACATCGCCGCGGGCGCCGATGCCATGGCGCTTAATCGCGGGATCAAAGCGGCGGTGGAGGCGGTTTGTAAGAAATTGACCGAACTAAGCAAACCCATCGATATCACCAAGAAGAAAGACATCATTAATATCGCGGCGATCAGCGCCAATAACGATTATGGAATCGGCAATACCATGGCTGACGCCTTCGAAAAGGTGGGCAAAGACGGCGTGATAACCGTGGAGGAAAGCCGAACCACCAATACCTACGTGGATGTGGTGGAAGGGATGCAGTTCGACAGGGGGTATCTGTCACCCAATTTCGTTACCGATCCCGACAGCATGAGCTGCACGCTGGAGAACCCGCTCATTTTAATTTATGAAGATAAGATATCAAACGTGCAGAAGCTGGTGCCGCTGCTGGAGGAAATCGCCCGCAATAAAAAACCATTGCTGATTATCGCCGAAGACGTGGAAGGCGAGGCCCTGGCGACGCTGGTGGTCAACAAGCTGCGCGGGGTATTGAGCGTAGCCGCGGTTAAGGCGCCCGGCTACGGCGATCGCCGCAAGGCAATGATGGAGGATATCGCCATCTTAACCGGCGGGAAGCCGATCTTCAAAGACCTGGGCATCGAACTGGACAGTGTTAAACCAGCCGACCTAGGCAGCGCCGTCAAGATCACCATCGACAGTGACAACACCACCATCATTCAGGGCAGCGGTAAAAGCAAGGATATCAAGGGGCGAATTGAGCAGATTCGCCGGGAAATAGACGCCACCACCAGCGATTACGATCGCGAGAAATTGCAGGAAAGACTGGCCAAACTGGCAGGCGGGGTGGCCCAAATCAATGTGGGAGCCGCCAGCGAGATGGAAATGAAAGAAATCAAGGCCCGCGTGGAAGACGCCCTGCACGCGACCCGGGCGGCGATTGCCGAAGGCATCGTACCCGGAGGCGGGGTGGCACTTATCCGAGCCCGGGATGTGGTCCAGACCCTTCGCTTAAGCCGGGATGAAAAGACCGGGGCACAAATCGTTTACGACGCCCTCAAAATGCCCGCCTGGCAAATTGCCGCTAATTGCGGCGAGGAAGGCAATGTGGTGGTGCATAAAATTATCCAGGGCAAAGGCAACTTCGGCTTTAACGCCGATACCATGGTATATGAAGACCTGGTCGAGGCGGGCGTCATCGACCCCACCAAGGTGGTACGCACCGCCCTGCAGAACGCGGCCAGTGTGGCGGGACTATTGCTGACCACGGATGCGGTTATCGCCGAAAAGCCAAAGGAGAAAAAAGAAGCTGGGCCGGGTATGGAAGACATGGAAGGCATGGGCGGCATGGGCGGCATGGGTGGCATGGGTGGCATGATGTAAAGTAAATCGAACTGGTCATAAATTAGGTTAATTCAGGAACGAAGAATAAAAATATAAACAGCAGTTTCGGATTAAAAATTATCAAAACCTGGTGACGAGAAAAATAACGAGGAGCTATGGCAATGAAAGTCAAACCATTAGATGACAGAGTATTGGTAAAACAGAGTGAAGCAGAAGAGAAAACTGCCGGTGGTATAGTACTACCCGATACGGCTCAGGAAAAGCCGCAGCGGGGCAAGGTCATCGCCTGCGGACCGGGCAAAATGACGGACGACGGCCAGCGGACCAGCCTGAGCGTCAAAAAAGGCGATGAAGTCTTCTACGGCAAATATTCCGGCAACGAAATTGATATTGACGGAGAAAAATATGTTATCCTCCGTGAGAGTGATATACTAGCGGTAATAGAAAAGTAAATTTCAACCCCCAAAAATATATATAGAGGAGCCAACCATCATGGCCAAACAAATGATGTTTGACGAAATGGCGCGACGTGAGCTTCGCGATGGTTTGATGCAGTTATCGGCGGCGGTGAAAGCCACGATGGGTCCGACCGGCCGAAATGTGATCCTGCAAAAAAGCTGGGGCTCGCCCCGGATTACCAAGGACGGGGTAACCGTCTCAAAAGAAATTGAACTGCCGGAACCATTCAAGAACATGGGGGCGAAAATGGTCAATCAGGTGGCCACCAAGACCTCCGATGTGGCCGGCGACGGTACCACAACCGCGACGCTGCTGGCGGAGGCCATTTACGTGGAGGGCTTAAAACAGGTGGCTGCCGGCGCCAATCCGATGGCGCTGCAGCGCGGCATCAACAAGGCGGTAGCCGTGGTGGTGGAATCCATCGCCCGTCAGAGTAAGAAAGTAAAAGGCAGCGACGATATCGCCAAAATCGCCGCCATTGCCGCTAATAACGACCCGGAGATCGGCAAACTGCTGGCTAATGCCATGGATAAGGTCGGCCGGGACGGCGTTATTACGGTGGAAGAGGGCAAGGGCCTGGAGACCACGCTGGAAGTGGTGGAGGGTATGCAATTCGATAAAGGATATATCTCGCCCTATTTTATGACCAAAGCGGACACTATGGAGGCCGTCCTGGAAGATTGCTACATCCTGATCCATGAAAAGAAGCTCAGTATCCTGCGGGAACTGGTACCCCTGCTGGAAAAGTCAGCCTCGACGGGCAAGCCTCTGCTAATTATCGCTGAAGACATCGAAGGAGAAGCGCTGGCAGCCCTGGTAATCAATAAACTGCGGGGAGTGCTTAAGGTTTGTGCGGTCAAAGCGCCCGGTTTCGGCGATCGCCGCAAGGCTATTTTAGGCGATATTGCGGTCTTAACCGGCGGGCAGATGATCAGCGAGGATCTGGGTATTAAACTGGAAAGCATTGAACTGGCCCAGTTGGGCAAAGCCCAGCGAATCGTTATCGAGAAGGAAAAAACCACGCTGGTGGGCGGCGGCGGCAAGAAAAAAGAGATCAGCGGCCGAATCGACCAGATTAAGGCCCAAATCGAGAAGACCACCAGCGACTACGACCGGGAAAAACTGCAGGAACGACTGGCCAAGCTGGCCGGCGGCGTAGCCATCGTCAGTGCCGGGGCGCCGACGGAGACCGAGATTAAGGAGCGCAAAGATCTGCTCGACGACGCTCTGCACGCCACGCAGGCGGCGGTGGAAGAAGGAGTTGTCCCCGGCGGCGGAGTTACCTTCTTACGGGCGATAAGCGCGGTGCAGGAAGAAAAGAAAAAGATCCAAAACGAAGACGAGAAGCTTGGTTTTGACATCATCGGCAAGGCTTTGACCTATCCGACCCGGCAGATTGTCGATAACGGCAGCGAAGACGGCGCGATGGTAGTATCAGAACTGCTGCAAAAGAAAGGCTCCTTCGGTTTTGACGCCGCCCAGAATAAATATGTCGATATGTTCGAGGCGGGCATTATCGATCCGGCCAAGGTGGTTCGCACCGCCCTGCAAAACGCCGCGAGCGTGGCGGCAGTTATGCTGACAACCAACGTCCTGGTTACCGAACTGAAAGATGATAAAGAGCCGGCAAATGAGGCGGTATGCTAGATTCGGCGGCGGCCCAGGCGACCCCAATTTGATTTAACGGCCCTAAAGTTAAAATATTGCGGCAGGTGAGGCTGAAGGGAACTTGCTAAAACAGGTGATGTCGACAACAAAACGAGATTATTATGAGGTGCTGGGGGTCGAACGAAACAGCAGCCCTGACGACATCAAACGATCTTATCGCCGCTTGGCCATGAAGTATCATCCGGATAGAAATCCGAATGATAAAAAGGCGGAACAACAATTCAAGGAATGTGCCGAGGCTTATGAGGTCCTCAGCGATCCGGAAAAGCGCCAGCGCTACGACCGCTTCGGGCATGAAGGACTGCAGGGAGCGGGGATCCATGACTTTTCCCGGATGGGCTTCGACGATATTTTCAGCATGTTCGAGGATATCCTGGGAGGAAGCATTTTCGGCGCCGGTCATGGCCGTTCACGCCACCGGGCTAGTCGCGGCTTTGACATTGAGACCCAAATAACAATTACTCTAAAAGATGTACTAGCCGGCGTAGAAAAGGGCATCGAATTTAAAAGACGCGACCATTGCGATCACTGCGGGGGAGGCGGCTCAGAACCAGGCACATCAGCCCAAAAGTGTCCTCAATGCGGCGGCCAGGGTGAAGTGGTAAGGAGCGGTATGGGTGGATTATTTCGCATGGTAACCACCTGTCCGCATTGCGGTGGTAATGGTAAAATAATCACCAAACCATGTAAAAAATGCCAGGGCAAGGGCCGGGTCGTAAAGACGCGAAGCCTGTCAGTCAAGATTCCTTCAGGAGTTCACGACGGGCAGGCGGTGCGGATAACCGGTGAAGGCGAACCGGGGAAGAACGGCCCGCGGGGTGATTTATACTGTTACGTAAAGGTTGAACCGCACCCGTTCCTGATTCGCAATGATGACGACCTGGTGGTGCGGCTGCCGATTAGTTTTACCCAGGCGACCCTGGGCGCCACGGTGGAGGTGCCCACCATAACCAGCCGGGAGAGCTTAACTATACCCGAAGGAACGCAGCATGGCGCTATTTTGCAGATTAAGGGGCAGGGCCTGCCTAATCTGCAAAGCGGCAGGCGCGGCTCGCTTTTAGTGCAGGTTTTGGTGGAAATCCCCAAAAAACTAAACAAACAACAAAAAGACTTGCTGCGAGAATTCGCTAAAACGGAAGATAAATCTGTATTACCGGAGAGTAAAGGATTTTTTGAAAAATTGAAGGAACATTTTTCCAAAGAGAATTGATCGATAATAATATAGCCATGAATAAAAAAAATCAAAATGAGATGCCCGAAGACAACCAAACCGAGCGGCAGGATGGTATAGAAGAGGTTTCTGAGCCAGAGCTTGTCGAACCGCAGGAAGAGACCCGGCGCGGCGAGGCTGCTGAGTCGGAAACCGCTGAGCTGACGGCGGAAGAACTCAAGGATCATCTCCAGCGGCTGGCCGCCGACTATCATAACTATCAGAAACGCTCGCACCGCCTGATAGAGCAGGCGGGGCAGTTGGCACAGGAAAATCTGATCCGGTCGCTTCTGCCGGCGCTGGATAATTTTGAGCACATTCTGTCCCAGGGCGACCAAATTAATGAGGCGGATAAGACCCTGTACGAGGCCGTCAGAATTGTTTATGATCATCTCTTGGGCACTCTGGAGAAGGCGGGCTTGCAGCGGATTGAGGTTACCATCGGCGGCATGTTTGATCCCCGTTACCATGAGGCAATGATGCATGAAGAAAGCAACGACCAGCCGGAGAACTCCATAATGAGGGAGCTGGCCCGCGGCTATATTATGAATGACAGAGTGCTGCGGCCGGTAAGGGTTTCCGTAGCAAAAACGTCATCGCCACAGACCAAAACCGATGAGTAAAAAAACCCGGCGGCAGAAGCCGGATTCGAACAAACCTGGGCAGCAGAAAGAAAACTAAATCATCCGCCAAGACTAAACCGAGGTAAAAAAATGCCGACTTACGAATATAAATGCAGCCATTGTGATTACGCCTTTGAAAAGTATCAGTCAATTACCGCTAAACCGATTCGCCGCTGTCCCAAATGCGGCCAGCCCAAGGTCCAGCGGCTGATTGGCTGCGGAGCGGGTTTAATCTTTAAGGGCAGCGGGTTTTATCAGACCGATTACCGCAGCCAAAGCTACCAAAAAGCCGCCCAGGCGGATAAAGCAAAATCCGGCTCCGGCTCCGCCCAGAGCACCGCTGATACAAAATCAGCTTCAAGTCAAACAAAAACCAGCCATGCTGCCAGTGGAGATAAAACTACTCCGGACGCCTCATAATCCATGAAAGCTTCGCCCTGCCCCATCTGCCATAAGATAATTTCCGGGGAAAACATTGTATCAGCAAAATATTATCCCTTCTGCAGCCGGCGCTGCCAACTGGTGGACCTGGGCCACTGGTTTAGTGATGATTATTCCATCCCCGGCAGCAGCGTTGAGGAAAAAAAAGAAAATCAACAAGATGGCGACAATCCGTAAATATTTTATTTACAGAATCTTGTCGGCATCAAGGGCGTAAGGTCCAAAAAACTATCTCTTGCAACTACCTCGGGGCTATTTATAATAATGGTATTGAAAACTTAATCCTTGCTTTCATTTTCATTCGGGTTAAACTAATGTTTTGCAGGCTTTTTGCAACGTTTCGATCCAATTAAAAAGCGAAAGGAGCTTCCCATGTCGGAACTGAATCAGCAAACCGGTAGTTCGGGTAACGATTTTTTCGCCCAGATGCCTTTCGTCAAGCTTTTCGGCGGGTTCCGCGCTGCGATGCAGCCGGGTAAATTGATGTTGGCTCTGGCAGGTATAGTGGCAATCTTTCTGGCAGGGTGGATCCTCGATTGGCTAACACCCACTTCCGATCGGGTAGTTATCAATACCGCGGATATATCCGCCGAGGGCTATCCCCCCACGGAATTGGACGCCTACCTAAGCGGTGATTACGCATTATCCCGCCGTAGCTTTACTACTTTGCGAGATGATATGAGACGCAGCAACGAGGAAAGCCTAAAGCGTCTGCTGACAGGCGCTGCGATGAATCTGGATGCGATTAAAGCGGAAAAATTAATCCGAGAGGGCAAGGCACTAAGCAACATCGAGGACAAATATATAGATGATTTTGATAATGCGGTTACCCGGCTGCAAATACGGTACGATACCAGCCGTAAACGCATTGCCGATAAATATCAAACAATAATTGATACTGTCGAGGGCAGCGAAAGGCAGGCGCGCCAGGAAGAACGAGATCGCGAGCTTAAGCAGCTAAAAGATGCCTATATGAATATTTTTGCTGCTGTTACCGGCAAAAGTATCGGCACCGCCCTGCAACAAAACGAATGGCTTAAAAGATTAATCGTTGCCGATCCCCGGTCCATTAATGAATATAAAGCGGAGGAGGAAAAAAAGGCCGGCCAGGACATGGAATTAATCCTGAATACCGTTCAATTAGCCCAACTATACCAGATAGCTAAAGCCAGCGAGGGCGCCGGAATTTTCGCTACCCTGGTTGATTTGAAAACTTCCCACCTGCATAAAGCGGTTGGAGCCCTCATCTGGAATCACGACCTGTCAGCGGTAAAAAATCAGATGGCCGATATTCTCAAGGCGGCTGGCTGGCTGTGGCGATTTCATTATATTTACGCGTTCTTTATGTGCTTAATCTGCCTGACTGTGTGGTCGATAGTGGGAGGGGCCATCTGCCGAATAACCGCCCTGCAATCCGCTCGCGACGAACGGATCGGCGCCCTTCGGGCTCTGAAGTTCGGCTCCGGCAAGTTCGGCAGTTTTTTCTCCGCCCCCTTGATACCGATCGGAATCATCATCTTAATCGGCATTTTTATATTCCTGCCCAGTCTTATCGCGGCTATTCCCTGGATTGGGGAGATTATCGGCGGGATCCTGCTGCCTCTAGCTTTAGTGGGTGGTTTTATTATCGCCCTGGTTATTATTGGCCTGGTGGCGGGTTTCAACCTGATGTACCCCACCATCGCCGTGGAGGGCTCCGATAGTTTCGATGCTATCAGCCGCTCGTACAGTTATATCTTCGCCCGACCCTGGCGGATGGGATTTTTCTCCTTGATCGCCGCAGTTTATGGGTCGGTATGTTATCTATTTGTCCGCTTCTTTGCTTTCCTGATGCTCACCGCTACCCGCAGTTGTGTCAGGGCAGCCGTTGATGTTGATGGTTCGTCCTATATCAACATCGAAGGCAAACTTGACGCGATGTGGCCTGCCCCGATTTTCCAGAATCTGTCACCGCCGATCAACTGGATGGGGCTGAACTGGTCGGAGACCTTTGCCGCCGCCCTGATCTGGATATGGGTATCTTTAACCGTGGCGGTTGTGATGGCATTTGTCGTCAGCTTTTTCTTCTCTGAGAACACCATCATCTATTTTCTGCTGCGCAAGCGGGTTGACGGAACGGATCTGGAAGACGTTTATCTTATACAGGATGTAGAAGACCTGATGGCCCAGGAAGCAAAGACCGAAGAAGCACAAGAGCGGACCCCAATGGAAACAGTTTCCGAGGAAACCACACCTGCCCCCGAAGAACAACCGGAAACCAAAGAACCAGAAGAACCTTCTTCGTGAGTACTTAATGAAACTTTAATCGCAAAAGGCCATGCTGATTTTTAAGCATGGCCTTCTTTTATTATATATTTGATTATGAGGTATTCCGGGGAATGGTTACTCCTGGTCGTATTTAATAACCGTATGAATATTATAATCCGCCAGCCCAGCTCGGCCCTTTAGAAAGGCTAATTCGATCAGGAAACTGATACCGACTATTTCCCCGCCCAGCCGTTCGACCATTCGGCAGCAGGCCCGCATCGTGCCGCCCGTAGCCAGCAGGTCATCGACGATTAAAATCCGCTGGCCGCTTTTTATGGCATCAGCGTGCATCTCCAACTTATCGCTGCCATATTCCAGTTGATATTCCTCGTCGATAGTATCAGCGGGAAGTTTGCCCGGTTTGCGCACCGGTACGAACCCACAGTTTAACCGGCGGGCTATGGCGGCGCCAAAAATAAAACCTCTGCTTTCGATAGCCACTACCAGATCGATGTTTTTATCCCGGAAAGGATCCGCCATTGCCTGGACCGCGGCGGCAAAGCCTTGCTCATCGGCCAGCAGCGGGGTTATATCACGGAACACTATCCCTGGTTTGGGGAAGTCTTTTACATTGCGGATAAGCTGCTGCAGTTGAGTAGCAATTTTCTGGTCCATAGGCCCTCTGCCTAAACAGAGCTTAATCCTCTGCCGTTAAGATGTGATTGAGTTTTTCGAGGGCCTCTTTTTCGATCTGGCGCACTCGTTCACGGGTAAGCCCGACCCGTTTGCCGATTTCCTTCAGGGTCAGGGGTTCTTTCTCATCTAATCCGAAACGTAAGCGCAGTACCTGGGCCTCACGCTCGTCTATTTCATCCAGCAATCGTTTTATCGTTGACATTTCATCGGCGCTGAAGATCGCGTCTTCCGGCCGAGGGGTTTTTTCGTCTTCCAGCATCTCATTGATGGTCATTAAATTATCTGACTCAGGCATTTGATTGGGAGAGCTGAACGCCTTTACCGCCCGGCGGATGATTTTCATCTTTCGGGGCGGCATCTTAAGGGCCTGACTTATCTCTTCCATCGTCGGCGCACGACCCACGGCATCTTCCAGTTCCAGGGTAACTTGTTTCCAGCGGGCGATAATCTCTACCATATAGGCCGGGATATGAATCGGCTGGACGCTGTTGATCAGGGACCGCTTGATGGCCTGTTTGATCCACCAGGAAGCATAGGTGCTGAAGCGAGCGCCGTAATCCGGGTCAAAACTTTCCACCGCCCGCAGCAAGCCCAGGTTGCCTTCCTCGATCAGGTCGGCCAGCGGCATACCCCGGTTGGCATATTTTTTCGCGATATTGACTACCAGGCGGAGATTGCTGCGGATCATCTGATCGCGGGCCTGCGGATCATTGTCAAACATAATGCGACGGGCTAATTGCTTTTCTTCTTCCGCGCTCAAAAGGGCGGTGGAATTGATCTCTTCCAGATAAATTTGTAATGATGATTCCATGGTCTCCTCCCTACAAATTTATCTTTCCCACATAAGACTACTAACTTCAAATTCACAACCGGCCAAATCAGCCGGATTTTACTTATAAAAGAATCTTTTATCTTCACAGGGAAGAGTCGCCGGATTCCTTGGCTTCGGATGAATTATCGAAATCGTCGCCTGGGGATTCTGTCGTTTCACCCTCAGCCGAAACCTCGGCAGAATCACGGGCATCGGAACTTGGGGCTTCTGCCGTTTCACCCTCAGCCGGGACCTCGGCAGAATCACGGGCAACGGTATTGATCGGTTGAACATGCCGCCTGAATAGAGGTTTATTTATAAGACTGGTTTCCAGACCCACCACGCCATCCAGCCCGCCCCGCTGCGGCGTGGATTTATCTTCTTCCTGCCTATCTTCATCCTCTGCCGCCCATTTTACCCGCCGCAAGGACAATCCGATCTTGCGATCCTCGGTATCCACCCGCAAAATCTTTACCTCAATTTCCTGACTGACCTTGACCACCTCCTGGGGACCCTCCACCTTGTGATCGCATAGTTCCGAAATGTGCAGCAGACCCTCCAAATCCGGCTCCAGTTCCACAAACACGCCGAAATTGGTCAGCTTCGTTACCTTGCCTTGCACAATTTGACCAGCGATATATTTTTCCGGAATGGCACGGATCCAGGGATCTTCCGTCATCTGCTTGAGGCCCAGCGAAAGCCTTTGCTTATCCTGATCCACCGCCAGGACGACGCACCTGATCGGATCGCCTTTTTTGAGCATCTCGCTGGGATGACCGATCTTTTTCGTCCAGCTCATATCCGAAACGTGTAATAGACCATCAATACCCTCTTCCAGCTCCACAAATGCCCCATAATTAGCCAGATTGCGGACTTTGCCTTCCACGACCGTCCCCGGCGGATACTTATTTACCACCTGCAGCCAGGGATTCTCCGTCATCTGCTTGATCCCCAGCGAGATCTCCTGCTTGGCTACATTGACATCCAGCACCACCACGCTGATTTCCTGGCCCACGCTGAGCATGTCGCTGGGATGATTGATCCGCTTGGTCCAGCTCATCTCGCTGATATGAACCAGGCCTTCGATTCCCTCTTCCAGCTTGACAAAAGCGCCATAATTTGTGATGTTGACCACGGTTCCTTTGACCACTTTATCGACCGGATAGCGCTCTTTGGCGGTAACCCAGGGGCTTTCCGTCTTTTGTTTCAGACCCAGGGCCACCTTTTCTTTTTCCCGATCGATGCTGAGGATTTTAACCTCGATTTCCTGATCCAGCTTGACAATCTCGGAGGGATGATTGACTCGTCCCCAGCTCATGTCGGTGATATGCAGCAGTCCGTCCAGACCGCCCAGATCGATGAATGCCCCAAAATCTGCGATATTCTTCACCACTCCCTTGCGGACCTGATCCACCTCGATATTGGCGAGAAGCTTGTTGCGGGATACCGCTCGCGTCTCTTCCAGCAGTTTTCTGCGGGAGATGACGATATTACGACGCTCCTGATCAATCTTAAGAATGGTGGCCTCGATCGTCTGCCCGATAAATTCCGAAATATCATTAGGTCGGCGGATATCCACCTGCGAAGCGGGCAGAAAAACCGGCACCCCCACATCTACCAGCAAACCGCCTTTGATTCGGCGGACTGCCTTGCCTTTGATGGTATCGCCTTCTTTGTAATGTTCCAGGATTCTTTCCCAGCCCCGGATGCGATCCGCCTTACGCTTGCTCAGCAGCACCAGGCCGCTGTCCGACTCCACCGCCTCCAACAGCACCTCCACGGTATCGCCGATATGAACTTCGCTGGCATCGTCAAACTCCGAGATACTTATATTGCCCTCGCTCTTTAAGCCTACTTCCAGGATAACATCGTCGCCGATGACATTTACTATCCTTCCCTTTAATATGGTTCCCGGCTCAAAACTGCTGACGGTTTTGTTGATCTTTTCCAGGATTTCTCCCGGATCTATCGTTCCCAATGCCTCCTTAATTTGTTGGTCTATTTCTTCTTCGTTAACTTCAAAATCTCTTACAATTCCCTTGTCAACCATGGTTCTTTCTCTAAAAACGTGTTAATATTTACCATAACAAGTTGGGCGAGTTAGCCTTTGCTGATGCTTGCTCTCCAGCAAAAAAACCAAACCGAAACCCGCATACAACTTACGATTTCAACAATACTCAAACCATATATTTAACTGCAAAAATATTAAAACGTCAAGCCTTTGATTTTGATAGCGTAGATTACTTTATATTTTTTCTCGAATATTACCTAAAAAATGGCGTTTTTTTAGAAATGTTGTAAATTTTCGGCGAATTCCTGGATTATCCAGCCGGGCGTGGAGGCGCCGGCGGTGATCCCCGCCGTGCCCTTTCCTACCACATACTGTGGCTTAAATTCTTGCCAATCCTGTAAATGGTAGGTGTCCACACCTTTTCGCCGACAAAGCTGGGCTAATTCCCCGGTATTGGCGCTGTGACGGGACCCCAGAACAAACATTACATCCACAAGCCGACACAATTCCACCGCACTAGCCTGACGCCGGGCGGTCTCCCGGCAGATGGTATTGACCACTTTCATCTCCTCGTAGCCGCGGGTGGCAATATAACCGACCAGTCTGCCGAAATCCTCCGCCGAATGGGTCGTCTGGGAGATAACCGCCAGCCGACCATGAGGCGGCAGCCGGGAGATGTCCTCCTCCCCGTTGACTACGATTACCTCGGGCGCGTAACCCACAACGCCCTGTACTTCCGGATGATTGGGATCGCCCACCACTATCACTTGATAACCCTGCTGATGAAGCTCCTGGACCAGTTTCTGGGCTCGTTTGACCAGGATGCAGGTAGCGTCAACCAATTGAAAACCTTTGGCTTTGATCTTTTGGAGCAATTCCGGCCGGCACCCGTGGGAGCGAATCAATACCGTCGGGGTATCTTTTTCATCCGCTGCGGGCGTGATCTGCTCTAAATTTTCTACCACCTGCAGACCCTGGTGGGCCAAACGTTCCACCACCTGGCTGTTATGGATCAGCGGCCCAAGGCAATATACCTTTTTTCTCTCGACCAGAAGTTTTTGCGCCATGTCTATAGCGTGTTCTACCCCGAAGCAAAACCCAAGCTTTTTAGCCACCAGTACCTTCATATAAAAATATTATAGCTATTTTCGAGCGTTATGAAAATAGTTAAGCGGATTTGACCGTGGCGGCCCAAATTGGACTTTACCCGCGGCGATAATTTTTCCAGAGATGGAAAATTACCTGATGATTAGGATCGCCGCCGCGGCCAGAACGGTGATTATCAAGGTAATGATAGCGATCAAGCCTATGGTGTCTTTGGCTTCATCGGGTACGAAACTGAAGGTTTGGTCGGTCTTATTTAACGTTCGGACCAGCAACTGCTGTGGCCGGCTGAAATGATCATAATTTCCCTGGGTTGATTCGACTGATTTACCCTGGCTCGGTGCGGATGACTTATTGGGCGTCTGGCCCGATTTTTTGCTCGCTTGCTGAACCGGTTCTTTTTTAGCTTTCCGCTCCTCTTTTTCAGCTATGTGTGCCTCTTTTTCCGGTGCTTTTGACTCAAGTACGGGTGATTTTTCGTCGCTCTCGGCCTTAGCGCCTTCCTCAGCGCATTGGCTTGAGCGGGTATGATTTTCCTTTTGCTGCCCTGCCTCAGCATCCTCTTTTACCACTACCTGATCGGGGCTTTTTTCCGCGGTTCCCGCAGCCGCGGCAGATCCCTCAACTGCTGCCGCCGCAGCCCCTTCACCCGCTGCCGCGCCGGTTTCTTTCGCTTCGCTGGTTTCTATATCCGGCAAGGTATCAATAATATCTTCTATTTCCTTGACCTTTTCTGTTTCGCCATCTGGTTTTGCCAAAACAGCGGCACTTTTCATATTGCCTGCTTCTTCAGGGCCGACATTAGCGTCACTTTCTTCTACTGTTTTACCCACGGATGCCAAAAATTCGTCAACTTGTTTTTCCATTGCCGAAGAGGCGTTATCAGAAGCATTCGCCGAGAATGTCGTTTGATTTACTTCTTGGCCAATTTGCTGCTGATCCGCTGCCGCTTGCGGCCCGGACGACGACCCGGAAGCCGGATCCACCTCCTTGACCACATTATTTAGCTCTTTTTCCAATTCCTCGAGGGTATTATCCACTTGCCTGCTGCCTGCGTCTTCGCCCTGCAAGACAGATTTTTCCTTTTTGCTATTTGCCTGTGGCTTGCTGCTATCTCTATTATCGGACGTCTCGCCCAGATTGTCTCCGATATCGCTAAGCGATTGGGCCGCGGATGCCAACAGTTCATCTATATTATCCGAACCAACGGGACTCGCGCCGGCATTAGCGCCGCCGCCCTCCGGGGGATTTTCGCTGTTTTTCTTCTCATCCGCCATTTTGCCGCCTCTTTTCCTCTGTTAGCTGCTAGCTGATACTAAACGTTGATTATTACCTGAATATGCTTTAAACTTTATCGACGAATATATAGCCTGGATAAATCAAGATTTGAAATATTGTATCAACTCAGTTACGGAAGCTGCGGTGAAAGAATTACGTTTTTTCTGTAGTCCTATAAAAACCCCCCTGGTGGAGCTATCCCCAGCCGAAGCCCATCACATGATCCGTGTATGCCGGCTCAAAGTCGGTGATACAATTGAGTTATTTGACGGTGCTGGGACCCTGGCGGAGGCGACCATCGCAGAGCTCGCCCGCCGCCGAGTTCAGCTCAAAGTGGAAAAAATCCGGCATACCAGCCCGCCGTCTAGCAACCAGATAATCATCGCTGCCAGCCTGGCCAAGAGCCAGCGCTTCGACTGGCTGATCGGCAAATGCACCGAGCTGGGCGTGGATCGAATATGCCCCATCATCTTTGAACGAACGGTAAAGCTGGCTCAAGGTAAAAATATCACTCAGCGATTTGAAATCCTCGCCCTCGCCGCCGCCAAGCAATCCCGGCGAATATTCCTGCCCCGGATCGACCCCCCCGCCCTGTTGTCGGCTGCCCTGGAAATGCTGAAAAATGACTACCCTGCCGGGCGAATCTTACTGGGCAGCCTCAGCGAGCGGGCCCAGCACTTGCTGGAGTCTTTGCCGGAAAATGGTGATGTGATCGCCTTTATCGGCCCGGAAGGTGGGCTTACCGAAGAGGAGGAATACCTGCTGCGGGCTGGCGGAGCCGCCGAAGTCCGCCTGACGGATACTACCCTGCGAATCGAGACCGCCGCCGTCGCTTTCACCGCTATCCTCGCCGTCCAGCGGGACAGCCGTTTTAAAACAGGAACCAAAACATGACGAAAAACGAATTGCAAATCAATGAATGGCAGCTAACCAGCACTAATCTCCATCGTATCCGGCAGCGCCATTATCAGGTAGCGGTTCTGCCGGTTGGCGCGATTGAGGCCCATAACCTGCACCTGCCCCAGGGACAGGATTTTTTACACACGGGCCTTATTGCCGAGGAATGCTGCCGCCGGGCCTGGGAAAAAACCCAGGCGGTGATCTGCCTGCCCACGATTCCCTACGGCGTGGACTGCAACCTGCTGGCTTATCCGCTGACCATCCACGTCTCCCAGGCCGTCCTCGACGCGATGCTGCGGGAGATTATCACTTCCCTGCGAAAGCATGACATCCGTAAAATTGTGCTCCTCAACGGGCACGGCGGCAATGAATTCAAACCTTTAATCCGTCAGATTCAAACCGAGCTGGATTGCTTCGTCTTTTTGTGTGACTGGTGGAAAGTGGGCCGGGACCGCTATGTCGAAATATTCACCCACCCGGACGATCACGCCGGCCAGATGGAAACCTCGGTAGCAATGGCATTATTCCCCCACCTGGTGGAAAATATTACCGGCGAGGGGATCGCCGGTGATGGAAAGGCCCTGCCTTTCCGCTTTAATGCCCTGCGTACCGGCTGGGTTTACACCAGCCGGGATTTCTCCAAAATTAATGACCACTGCGCCGCCGGCGACCCCCGCGGGGCCTCAGCCGAGAAAGGCCAGAAATACCTCGATCTGGTCTGCGACCGGATAAGCGAGTTTCTGATCGAACTAGCCCAGAGCGACATCGACGAGCATTTCCCCTATAAATTAGAATAGGTTAATTTTGTTAGTTTTAATGCGCCCCTAAGTATTGCAATTTCGTCATGCAATTCCCGCGATGATTAAAAGATGATCAAAAGTAAAGCGGTATTCAGCCGTGGCGTCTGCGCTTGCCCAGCAGGATCACATCCCGCAGGGCCTGCCCGGATTTCGCCGCCATCCAGCGTTTCTCGAAATCTTCTTCCTGAACAATCTGGGCGATCGCCGCCAGGGCGTTCAGATGGAAGGGCCTTTCGTCCTTGGTCCCGATCAGCACAAATACCGTGGTGATTTTCGGATACTGCAAGGAAAACTCGATGCCGCTCTGGCAGCGAGCCATCAGGATATTAAAATGTTTTTGGCCGGCTATAATAATGTGCGGGATCGCCAAAAATGGATTCAGCACGGTGGGACTTTCCTTTTCCCGCTCCCGCAGCAGTTGGAATAGCTCCTCGCTGTCCGCCCCCAGGCTCGCCGCCAAATGCTCCGCTGTCAGGCGGAAAAATTCCTCCATATTGATCGGTTCCACAATATCCAGCACCGGACACTGCTCGATCAAGTGGTCAAACCGATCTTTCAGAATTTCATCTCGTTCGTGAATAATTTCTTTCAATTCCTTCTCCAGCGAGTAGGTGGTTATTTCCTTGGCGGTAATCCGCTCGATCAGGTGCAGCAGGGCGTATTCCCGGGTGGCCTGCCGGCGACCGTAAAACCAATATACCAGAAATCCCATCACCGTCAAAATACAGCTTACCAGCAAAGCTTCCCTGCCGATTTCGTACAATAGCACAATCAGTGCCAGCACCCCAACCATCTGGAGCCAGGGATACAGCGGGGCGCGAAATTGCGGTTTGTAATTCTGCACTTTGCCTTCCCGCAGGACGATCACCGCCAGGCAGGTAAAGATATAGGACATAATCAGCACGCTGGAGGCCGCCTTCACCAGGGCCTCGATATTCACCAGCATCGCCGTGATAATGACTACGCCCGTCAGGATAACCGCGTAATACGGAGTATGAAAGCGGGGATGGATCTTGGCCAGGGCACGCGGCAGCATTTCATCGCGGGCCAGCGCCAAAGGATAGCGGGAAGCAGCCATGATCCCGGAATTGACCGAGATGACAATAGCGAGGATCGCCGCGGTGGTGAAAATCCCTTTGCCCCAGCCGCCCATAATTACCGACGCCGTGTCGGAAATAGGCATCAGCGAATTAGCCAGTCGGCCGCCCAGAACGCTGACCGCCATAAAAATCACCACTAAATACAACAGGCTCATTACCAGCAGGGAAAAAATCATGCCCAGCGGCACCGAGCGGCCCGGCTGCTTGACCTCTTCGGCGATACTGGTTGCCTTTAACAATCCGCCCCCGAATGAGATGAAGACAAATCCCGCCATCGCCAAAATCGCCAACTCTCCCTGCGGGGCGAACGGTTTTAAATGGGCGATTTCTATGTTCGGATAGGCTCTCAGGCACAGCATAATCAAAGCGCTCAGCAATGCCGCAATCAGATACACTTGCACTCGGCCCGCCTCCTTGATGCCGACCAGATTCACCACCACAAAAACCGCAACCAATGCCGCCTCCAGAACGTAGAGGTTTACCGGCATTATCATCACTATCAACTCAGCCATGAACGCCAGCTCAAAGGCGATTTTCAGCGCCATCGACAGCCAGGTAATCAATCCATATACTGTGCCCACCGCCGAGCCTAAGGAACGAGTAACGTAAAAATAGGTGCCCCCCGCCCTGGGCATTGCCGAGACCAGTTCCGCCTGACTTAATAATCCGCTCAACGAGATCAACGACGCCAACAGGTAAGAAAACAGCACTCCCGGTCCCGCGCCCGCGTAGGCCAGCCCCGGTAAAATAAACAGCCCCGAAAGCATACCGCCCATGGAGATGCAGAATACATCGAAAGAATGCAGTGATTTTTTTAGTTGCATAAGCTGCGCCTGTCTTAACCCGATGATTTTACCTTAAAAGCTGTTGACAAAAAATCGAAAAATATACTTGCTGTTTTATTGCCCGTGAAGATTAGACGTGTCTAAGGATAATTCCTGCCGCGACCTGCCGCGACGGGCGCGTGCACGGCGGGCGAGCGTTAGCACGGCGGGCAGGACTTAATCATAACCAACAGCATTTTGAATCGTTCAACCGCCTTAAGTGAATGGGGCTGATTAGCCGGCATAATAATCATCTCGCCCGCCTGCACGGCGAGGGGCTTACCGGCTATCGTTATTTGTGCCTCTCCCTCGAGGATATAAACCAACGCGTCAAATGGCGCCGTATGCTCGCTAAGCCCTTCCCCCTCCTCAAAAGCGAAGATAGTAACCGTCCCCGCCGGGCGGAAAATAATCTGCCTGCTTACCACGGAACCCGCCTGATACTCGGTCAAATCCGCCAGTTTTATCGCCCGCGCCCGTAAATCTTTTTGATCTGCCGATCCCTTAAATTGTTCCATTTTTATATCCTCTATTGCGGGAGTTGGTACTTCAGCCGCATATATACCCGCAGCGTCTCCGCTACCGCCGGGGCATAGGCATAGCAGCCGCACGGCTGATGAGGATAGTTGCCGTCCTTCATCTCGCTGATGGTGCCTATCCCATCGCTGGCAAACTGTGACCAGGCCGGCTCAAAAAATGCCAGAGCCCGTCTCACCGCCGACTCGGAAAAGCCTCCAATCCGTGCCCGAGCTTCAATAAAACTGGGATAGGCGCTGGGCCAGGCGGTCCCGTTGTGATAGGCCAGCCGACGGGCTCGCTCATCGCCGCGGCACCGGCCCTGATAGGGCATCCGCGGATCCACCAGGAGCTGACCTTTCTCATCATGTATTTTCAGCGGTACCGAAAGCCCCTCTCTAGCCAAAGAGCGCAGACCACCCGGAATCAACAATTGTCGCGCTACCATATCAACTATCTGCCTCGCCTGCTGCTGCGGCACCAGATCCGAATGGACAGCAGCCAACTGATTGAATCGCATAGCGGTATCCGCCGCCCCCTGCCCCGCGGGTACGCCGCGCTGCCCCGACAAGACATCCGCCAGGTACCCCAGCCGTTCATTCCAGAACAAAGACATAAACTTCTGGGCGATCAATTCACGCAATTGCATCGCCCGCTGGGCCTGCTCCGGATAAATTTTCGCCGCCACCGCCAGCGCCTGATACCACAGCGCCTGGATTTCCACCGGGTAACCTTCCCGCGGCGTAGCTTGAGGAAACCGGGTATTCATCCAGCTATACCCGGCCGGACAATAGAGTAGGCCGCTGCTCTCGTCCAACCAAGGCCCCTCTTTGCGGCCGGGATTTGCCAGTTTGTTGTACATCTCGATCAGCACCTCTCGCAGACTCGGCCCGCCCTCTGTTGGACGCTCCCAAAATGCATTGTCATTCGTCGCCTCTACCAAACTATCCGCCGCGACAAACAATCTCAGCGCCGCCTCAATATTGGTGGGCTTTTGTCCGCTGATGCCGATCCAGTCCGCCAGCAGCCCTTCGGCCTGCGTTGCCGCCGCACTTAGAATAACATCCGCGGCGACCTCCCCTCTTCCCGCCGCCAGCAGCCCTCCCACGCAATACAGACCTTCTCTGGTACCCGACGGCAGCCAGGGATACCCACCCACCATCAGCCATTTTTTGCCCGTATGGATAATAAATTGATCCAGCGCCGTAACCAGTATTCTCATCAGACTATCTTTACGGGCGGGAGCCGCGACAACTTTGGACAACAGGTCTTTGATCCGTTTATTTTCCGCGATCTCAATTTTACTGCCGGAAAATTCTTCTTTCTGGTCGGTGTGCGTGGTAACCAAAAACACCTGGCTCTCGCCGCGGGATAACGGACAACTGAACACCCCCGGCGTAAAGACATCACCGCGGGCCGGCAGACCTCTTTGGTCGTCCTGGGGAAAATAAACGTCAAAAGTCCATTGCGGCTGTTCAATATACCGGCCGCTGCGGCAGACAACCTTAACTTTGGTATCAGGCCGGGGCGAAAATTCCACTCCCTTCTCGCCGGTCAAACTCCGGCTGCAGCGGTTATAGTGCCGCTGCAGCGACTCATCCGCCTTAAGCTGCTCATGAGGATTGCGGCATTCCAGGTAACATTTGCAATACAGGGTAATGCCGGCATTGGCCCGCCGCAATTTATAATAAACATACAGGGAGTTCTCCCCCGCCGGCATGATGATTTTACGCTCGATATGCAGGAAATACTCGCCATCGTCGTAGATATATTCCCACAGCGGGTGTGGAAAACGGGTAAAATTAACCAAAAAACTTTCATCGAGATCAAAATACTTTTCACCCACTTTGATAGTTTCCTTGATAGTCTTTACCAGCGCCAGCCTTTCCGCCGGCTTATCCGTCTCCGGCGTGATAACCAGCAAAGAATCATATTTGCTGTTCAATTTGCCGGGGTGTGCCGAACATTGGCAATAGCCTCCCACACCATTGCTCAAAAGGACCGTGGCGAATTCTTCCCGTAATTCATCCTTGCTCAGCCGCAGTGGATAGAGTTTCTGCTGGGCCGCGGCAACAACACCCGAAGGAATGGAAAGAATATGGTACTGCCCTTCCTGCCACTCTCGCTTGATCATTTGCTCATGCTGGATTTTCCAATTGAAGGTAAGCATAGCCCGCTGATTTTCTCTCTGCGGCGGAAAGAAAGCCAGGAAACCGGTACCATCCTCATAGCGGATCGCATCCATGCTCAGGGTCGTCTCGGCGGTCTTCAGATAGGCGGTGCAGGCGATCAGGGTATGGGTTATCAGCCATTTGTCGCCCGGAATGATATATTCTTTATTACCCTCGTTAAAAGTCCAGATCGCCGAATAACGGTTGAGTTTATTTTCTTCCACCGCCGCCAGCAGCGCCGACAGATCGCCCTCAACCAGTTGCTCCAACTGCACCGTATTGACCAATACGATGAACTTTCTAAAATTGGTTACGCAGCGGAGCAGTTTTTCCTGATTGATTCTGCCGACCTCATGGGGCCTGAATCGGCTCAGCAGGATGCGATAAATCAGGGCAATCTTGTCCGGCTCGACCTCGTATATCGCCTCAACCTTCGGCTCCCGGGGCGTCTGCGCCGCTTCCAGCCGATAAATCTGACAGCCGCCGGGTTCCAGTTGTACTTCCACAATTTTGGTCTGCGGCAGTTTTTGGACTTGGCCGCTCAGTAACTCATACAAATGCGTTTCCGCCCTCGTATGCTCTTTCAGCGAGTTCTCGGCAAAATCCCAGGTGATCCTCTGAGCCTTCTGCGGATTCAGATTGATCGCGCAGGCGATGATATTGCCGCGATCGGTATTGCTGCGGGTAAAAGCCAGCACCTCGTCATTAGCCACATCTGCCATTTCCAGGTTATCACGCTGCCAGAACGCCGGATTTTCCCGCAGAATCTCGTTGATCTTTTTAATTTCCCGCACCAGGTTATCGCTGCTGCCCCAGTTCAGCCCGGTATTGCGATGCACGTCTATTTTTTCCGTCGCCAGCCACTCTACTCCGTTGGTGAATCCCCACGCCCCGGAAAAGCTGGTAAATCCGCACACATACAACCGCATCAAGGCATAAACCTTTCCTTTATTCGCCAGCCGGTCATTATCATGGGTTTCCGCATAGTGCACCATTGTCCCCTTGGTCGTGGATATCCGCTGGGCGTAACGCAGATAATCTACGATCTGCCCGCGGCTGTAATTCTGGAACAGCTCCGAATACGCCCAGTTCATTTGACCTGCCGTCAGCAGTTTTTCCGTCGTCTCCCACGGCCCGCCCAGTCCCTCCAGCAAAAACAGCGTATTGGGAAATTCCTCCCGCACCCGCGCGATGATATACCGCCATACTTCCAGCGGAATCTTATAGCCCGCGTCCAGGCGAAATCCGTCGATCCCACGCTGGCACCACACCAGAAACACCTTAGCCATATACTGCCACAGATCATGGTGGCTGTAGTCCAGTTCCACCAGGTCGCCCCAGGTAACGCCCCACGCCCCGGGCGATATTATCTTGTGGTCCGCATCTACCTTGATCCACTGCCGATGCGTAAACAGGATGCTGCTGGCCCAGCCGGTATGATTGATCACCATATCCAGGATCACCTTGGCCCCCAGACCGTGGATCGTCGAGGTTACATCGACGAACTGGTCCTCGATGGTTTTGTACCGGCTGAAGGAGCCATATCCTTGATCGATGCCGAAATAATCCGTGGTCGCGTATGGGCTGCCGTACAGCCCCATCCTGCCGTAAGATGTCGGCACTGGGTTTATGGGCAAAAGATGTATTATTCTTACTCCCAGCTCCTTAATGATGAAGGGCAGTTCCTTCATGAAACTGGCAAAGTTGCCCCCCGGCCCAATCACGTATGCCCCCTGCCCCTCCAAGTCCTTGATAGTCTGCTCTAATTGAGGGTTTTTCAAAGAGGCCTGATTCTTATTCTCCCCGAATTGACGAATAAACGCGCAATAAACCGAATTATCCCGCCCATATTCCACTGGTGTAACGGATATACCCACGTTGGGGCCGGGCATCCACTTTACCCACGGCTCATCCGGCCGGGTCGATTCCACCCGCACCTTAAACTCGAAAAATCCCACCTCATAAACTAATACATCCGCGTAAAATTCATCACTGAACGGGTTATATATCGTGGGCAGGTCATAATAATCCGTCGAGTAGCTTTGCCCCTTTTCCACCTGGTCGATTATCTGCCTGCGGACACGCTGCGCCTGATTTATATTGGTCCGGATAACCACCTGAAAAGACCCCCCCATGTCGCTATCACGTCGGCCCAGACGGATTCGTACCCGCAGCACTGAATATTGCAGGATATTAATATTGGAATCCGGCTGACAGGTTATCGAGATTATATTATCCGCTCCTGCCGGCATTTTTAACCCTATTCTTCCTGTTAACTTTCGCAGATTATTTATCGAATCTCGCCCATTATGATTCCTTCTCACCTTCCCGCCTTCTCACCTTCTCACCTTCCCACCTTCCCACCGCAGTTCACTTATCATAATCGGCACGCTCTTGTCTCTTGGATTGTATTTTATTATTACCTGGTCACTTACTTAAACCGGCCGATTTGTCCCGATTCATCGGGAAAATTGACGTAACTCTATGCTACTAAAAAAGATAACACAAATTGTCATTCCCGCGAAAGCGGGAATCCAGCAATTCAGCTTTACGCTGGAAATTGACGTAACTGTTTGCTCAACAAGATCTTCTATAACCACAAAATACCAATAAAATAAGTCTTCCGCCGTAGGCGGACACCGCATTTTTGATTTTTGATATTTGATTTTTGATATGATTTCGCATTCTCAAACATATCCCCCCATCGTTGCCTAACCTCAACATATCCATAACCCCTTATGAATAAACAAAATACAAGTATTACCCCGCGGAAAACGTCGTTTTTTCTCAACCTGATTCTCGAACCATAATCTTCTTTAGGCTTATATCCTTGTTTGGCTTATTTTCACAACTTGCTGCCTGTCAAGGAATTAAGTAAATATTAAAAAATCTGGGCCGTCTTTTTAACTCTGGCTTATTTTTTGCTCCTCCTATTTTAAGTGTTGAGAGAGAGAACTCCCTATAGCTCGTTTCGTACCGTTTGTGGTATAAATTTTATCAAAGAATTTAAATATTTTTCTTGACGTAAACCGCCTGTTAATGATAATATTAATTCAGTAGAGTTTATCTCTACCTTACTTATGACACTTATGTTTCTCTGTTTTCTTTACGCGTTGTGAGGAATGTGTAAATCCTCCAGATTGTTTGGCAAACTCGTACTTCTGGAAAGTAAGGCGGGAAAGGAGGCCAAGGATTGAGGAGATTTCGTTCGATTGTGATTTACGTCTGAGCCCCATGTTTATATCCTAAAGGGTTTGAGGCAAAAAAAGTTGTACCCAGACGTAGATTGGTGTTTTACTTAATGGAGTTTTTTATGAAAAAGATTGTTTGTTTACTTGTAGTTTTGTGTTTTGCCGTCCCTGCCCTTGCTGATATTCAGTTCTACGGCACGGATATGGGCAGCGGTCAGATCAAGATCGGCTATCGGTCCGTCGATCCCAACAGGACTGGCCCCGCGGCCATTGCCCTTGTCATCGATTTCGACAAGGACAACAACGTGGCACAGCTCAAAGGCGATACGGTTAATGACGCTATTGTCTCCAAAGAAGCGACTCATTTCCGTTTCTACATTGACTATGCCAGTGTCTTAGCCGATCCCAACATCATCACCGATGATTACGACCCCAATACCGGGTACTATGCCTCCGCTCACCCACTTGCCAAGAAAACGGAAAAGGGTGTGCCGGATTTGACCGGTGGTGTGGACGAAGTGGCTTACTGCGTTGCCAAACTGTCACCCGATCAACTAAAGGGTCCCAACACCGTGGATGTTGACCTGATTACCCTGCAACTCGAAGCCAATGGCGCAGCCAGTACCATCGTACGTATCGATGAGGACGACCTGCGTGGCGGTGTCGTCGGCAGCAAGTTGGTCACCAACCTGCCCATCGACGTTACCGTTAGCTTCGGTTGCCCATGCCTGGGTGAAGTAACCGGCGATAGCAAGGTTACCTTTGACGACGTTATCTCCCTGGCCGGCTTACTCAATACCTACGGCGTCATCGTCAGCAAGAAGAAGACCATCCTGCCGACTGATACGGTCCATTGGAATGACTGTGGCGACGCGAACAACGACGACAAGATTACCTTTGATGATGTAATTAAAGTCGCCGGCTGGATCAACACCTATGGCGTCGTAATCAGCAAGAAGAAAACGATTGTTTGCCCCCACAGTTATCCGTGATGATGGCTTTATCGCAGGGTCCTTCACTTGAAGAAGGCAAAAAAGTGTTTTAGTTTGTATGTTTGTATGAGAGAGGTTTTTTAATTTGCTGCCGAGGAGGAAAATTTCCCCTAGAGGAGTGGGAGTTTTTCGAAGGTAGCGAGGAATTTGTTTAGAAGGAGTTATGTATGAAAAAGTTGTTAACTTTGGTTCTGCTTCTTGGCTTGGCCACGATGACTCAGGCCGCCGTGATTAACCTCACGGTCGATGGCGGCACGTCCGCGGTTGTCAGCCCCGGTGACACCGTCACCGTTGAGTTGATAGCCGACACCGCCTGCTCCGGTTGGAGCATTAGTGCCGTCGCTTCCAGCATTGTTATGGCAGACTTTGCCAATCTTGCTGCTGGTGCTGGCTTCACCGTGGGTGATGGCCCATTTGAAGAATTTGGCCTTTCTGGTCTTGTCCCCGCTGGGTTGCTCTTCGACACCTATAATGCTTATCATGGCACCGCTGCTGCTATAGGTGCGGTTCTCCTGAGCTTCGACGTTCAAGTCCCCACCGATTGGAATGGCTCTGCCATCACCATCGCCCCGCTTGCTGAAGGTGCTTCGTTTGATGTTGCGGGTTACGGACCATATACCGCAGAAGAATCTTACGGCACTATGAATGCTGTCAACGTCGAGATTGGTGGCGTAACGCTCACTCCCGAGCCGATCACTTTGACCCTCCTGGGTCTTGGCGGTCTGGCCCTGATTCGGCGTCGTCGCTAATTGTGGCTTATGACAAGAAGCTGACCATACCCTAAAAAAAGGGTATAGTTCAAAACGAAGAAGAGGCAGGTTTCTTACCTGCCTCTTTTTTTACGCGCTCCTGCTTATAAAAATCTTATAATCCTGTCAATCTTTCTTGTCTTTATCTTTTAAACTTCGTGCTTCTTCGCCTGCCCTTCGTAGCCCTGGGCGAAGTAGGGTGTCCTTCGTGGTAAAAACTCTTTATTCTTCTTTAACCTTCGTGTTTCTTCCAGCCTCGCCGAGCTCGCCTCACTTCGCTTGTCGAAGCGGGCGTCAGCTAGGCGGGCGTGTCCTTCGTGGTGAATCTTCTTCTTTCTTCTTAAAACTTCGTGCTTCTTCGTGAGCTTCGTGGTGCAAGTTTTCTTAGTATTTATAGTTTATCGACCTGTCATTGCGTTGCCGCCGGCGCTGCCGGGGTTGCCGCCGCCGCCGGGGCTGCCGGGGGAGCCGCCGCCTTCGCCTTTAGCCCTTCGATCTCATCTTCCATTTCCCGCAATTCTTCCTCCTGCTTCTTGATCTTGCTCTGGGCGTCCATCAGCATCTTAAGCGTCTTTTGCAGCCGCTCCTGATCCTGTTTGGCCTGCTCCTGGGCCACCTGCCGGTCCTTTTCCACCTGACTCGTCATCGCCGCCAGTTGCTTCTCGCATTCTTCGCTTCCTTTGGATAGTTCCGCCAGCATTTCGCCGAGACCTTCCTGCAATTTACCCATCTGCGTCTCGGACTCATCCAGTTGCATGGTCAACTGCTGCTTCTCCTGCTGGCAGAGATTCAATTCCTTATTCTGGCACCCGCCCCCTAAGCCCAACACCAATCCGACCGCCGCCGTCATCCACATCCATTTCGCCATTACCGTTTCTCCTTTTTTTGATGCTAAACTATTAATTTTTAACTGTAATTTTACCCTTTTAATTTTAAAATTTAAATTTCTTATAATATCGGCTGATTTAATATATTGTTATTGGAAATAATCGATTATACCGCGCCTGTTTACAAAGCGCGCCCTCATTTTAAGATAACTTATTATATGACAATGACTTAGATAATGGAGGTTGTAAAGTGATAAAAAAAGCCCATCTTCCACGCAGAGACTTTATTAAAACAGCGGCAGCCGGCGGCGCTGCTCTTGGACTGCTCGGTATCGAAAATCCCGCTGCTGCCATGGTCGGTTCCTCATCTCGCGATTTACGTATCGAGCGCATTATCGCCAACATCGTGAAAATGAAGCTTGGTTTCACCTATTCTACCGGCACTCGGGAACACGCAAGTGCCATTATATGGCAGGTAATTACCCCTTCTCATATCGGCCTGGGTGAGAGCGGTCTGGCCTTAAACAAGGCAACGCCGGGTAATGCTCTGGAAGTTAGCCGGCTCCGCCAGGCCCTGTCGCCCTGGGTTACCCCGCTTTTCGGCCAGGACGCCGGCCGGCTCGAAGCCCTGCTTACCCCCTTGCCGGATATACTCAACCGCGACCTTCTGGTAACACGCGAAGGTTTAAGCGTCGCACTCTATGATCTTGTTGGCAAAGCCTTTGGACTGCCTGTCCATACCTTGCTCGGCGGCCGGCGGCGTAACCTGGTTCCTGGTATGCCGGTTATCCACGTCGCTCCGCCTGATGTAATGGTCCGGCGGGCCTGCAACTGGCTGGCTGCTGGTTATCGTTTTTTGAAGATTAAATTTCGCGGTGACATCGATCTGGACGTCGCCGCCATTCGCGGCATTCGAGAGGCGGCCGGGCCTGACATCCCGATTCAGGTAGATGCCAATGCCGGCTATCCCAACATTGATGACGCCGAAAAAGCCATTCGCGCCCTCTTGCCATATAACATCTACTCATTTGAGGACATGCTTCACGCCACGATTGACCAGTTGGCCCAGCTTCGCCAACGTACCGGAGCCAGGATTATGGTTGACCGACAGGCGTACTGGCCGTTCGTGTACAAGGTTATCAGCGGCCATGCTGCCGATGTTATCAACCATCATCCCAACAACCAGGGCGGCTTGGCCACCGCCCTTCAGATTGACGCGGTGGCTACTGCGGCAGGTTTAGAAACCTCTATCGGCTCCAGCGGTCTGGTTGGTATCCAGGATGCCGCCTTCCAGTCACTCAGTACGGTTATCAGCCTTACTAGGCCGTGCGAGGATATCGGCTTGATACCTTATTATTCCGGCCCGACCAAAGGTGAGTATGATTTTGATTACGAACCGAGCGTTATTAAAAATCCTTACCCGATTAAGGATGGTATCATTTACGTTCCCGACCTGCCCGGTCTGGGTGTGGAGCTAGACCACTATAAACTCGAAAAAATGACTGTCGAGAAAATCGAATTTAATAAATAAGGCATATCTTTCAGCTTTTCTGGGTAGAAAGGGATTTGATTATGGACGTTTTAGAAGCGATCTTAATCCGCCGCAGTGTAAGGGCTTATGATGCCCGTCCTATCGACCGGGCTTCCTTCGATCGGCTGCTGCAAGCCTTGCGTTTTGCCCCTTCTGCCTGCAATTTTCAGCCCTGGCGTTTTATCCTGGTCCAAAGCCAGCCCCAGCGGCTAAAACTCGCCGCCGCCAGTCGAAACCAGATGTGGATAGCCCAGGCCCCCCTGATTGTCGTCGCCTGCGGCTTGCCCGACGCCGCCTACAAATATATGGGCGGATATGGTAATAGCGTCGATATCGACCTGGCCATCGCCCTGGACCACCTTTCGCTCTGTGCCGTAGCTGAGGGGCTGGGCTCCTGCTGGATCGGCGCCTTTGACGAGGCCGAGGTCAAAGCCATTCTCGACATCCCCGCCGAGAGCGTAAAAGTGGTCGCCCTCATGCCCGTCGGTTACCCCCAATCCCCGGACCTGATCCATCCCGCAGGCAGCCAATCGCGTAAAAAACCCGAACAGCTCTTCTGCTTCGATTTTTACAAAAAATTGACGAAAATATAGATTTGAATCTAGTGCACTGCCAAAGCCAGGTATTTACGAATTTTTTCCAGTAAATCCCGATGGTCGAGTGGTTTGGTCAAATAATCATCACAGCCGGCTTCGATACATATCGTCTTATCTTCTTTCATAGCATGGGCTGTCAATGCGATTATGGGGGTGGTTATTCCTTGTTTTCGCAGCGCTCTTGTGGCTTCGTAGCCGTTCATATTGGGCATTTGAATGTCCATAAATATCAGGTCATATTTCCGTTCGAGCGCTTTTTGCACTGCTTCTTTGCCGTTGGCCGCGATGGTCACCTCCAGCCCCATCCGCTTCAGCAGCAGCTCTATCAGCATTTGATTCGTTTTGACATCTTCCGCGACCAGCACCTGGCCGGAAAATTCAGCCGGCTCTGTTTCCTTGTCGCCATTATCTGCGTGCTCGGCAATCCCGTATCTGTCCAGGAGCGCCTGCCCGGTCACCTCCAGGCCGATCGGTATTACCAGTGAGAAAATCGAACCCTTTCCCTCTTCGCTGGTTAAGGCAAGCTCTCCCCCCAGCAGCTTGGACAACTGTCTGGTGATAGCCAATCCCAGGCCGGTTCCGCCATACTTGCGGGAAGTGCTGCCATCTACCTGGGTGAATGATTCGAATATTTTTTGCTGCTTGTCGGCGGGGATGCCGATACCGGTGTCTTCCACATCAAATCGGATATTCGGTTGATTGTTTCTGGCTTCCATATAAATGTTCACATATACATGCCCTTTTTCCGTGAATTTTATGGCATTATTTGCCAGATTGATCAAACATTGCCGCAGGCGTTCGGCATCGGTTCGGACCTTCGCCGGCAGATCGCTGCTCGTCCTTATCGCGAAATCCAGACCTTTTCCCTTCGCCAGCGAATGCATCATGGATTCTATCGAATGCAATATTTGCGCCAGAGAGCAATCGTTCATTTCGACATTCAGCTTACCTGCTTCGATCTTGGAGAAATCCAGAATATCATTAATCAGCTCCAGCAGGTGCTTGCCGCTGCTGCGAATCAAATTAACCTGCTCTTTTTGTTCTTCGGTAAGTTTTTCATCCGCCAGAATATCGCTGAAACCGACTATGGCATTCATCGGCGTGCGGATTTCATGGCTCATATTGGCCAGAAACTCGCTCTTGGCCATGTTGGCTATTTCGGCCTTGTGGCGGGCCTGGACCAGCTCCGTCACGTCAACGACATTGAGGAGCACACCGTCGTACACGCCCTCCCGATAGATGGGCTGCATCCTGATGATAACCTCGGTATTCCCCAGGGGCCGCTGGAGCACATAAGGATCGCAGTTGCCACTCTGGCGATAACGGCTGATCCGGCGCAGAACCCCCTCCAGCACCTTGCCTTGGTGAATATCCTCAATTCGTCTGCCGATAATCTCCCCGCGCGATTTATGCACGAATCGACACATATAGTCGTTGATCTCCACGATGACGTTGTCCGCATTGGCGAAGACCACTCCCTCTTCCATGCCGGAGATCATGGCCGACAGCTTGGCGGATTCACGCTTCACCGCCTCCTCCGCCCGCTTGCGCTCGGTGATGTCCCTATCTATACCCCGATACCCTTGCAATTGGCCTTTATCATCGAGGACAGGAACCATGCTTGTCTCTATAGTTACTAAACGTCCGTCTTTATGGCGATTTATATTCTCCAGTCCGTAAAATGCTTCTTGTTTCGCGGCCTTCTCCTTAAAAAATTCCCCGATCTTTGCTCTTTCTTCTTCAGGCATAAAATCTAACGGGCTTTTACCTAATACTTCGCTGACTTCATAGCCCAATAGATCCTTGATTTTAGGGCTGGCATAAGTATATAGTCCTTCTTTATCGCACTCCCATATCCAATCAGAAGTGACCTCAATCAGATTTTTAAACTTTTTTTCGCTCTCCCGCACCGCCTCCTCCGCCCGCTTGCGCTCGGTGATGTCCCTGAAATACCACACCCGGCCAAAGTACTCCTGGCCTTCGCCAAGCATCGGGGCCGAGTAACGGTCGAACGTCCTGCCATCTTTCAGAGCGATCTCATCCCTGCTGGTTTCTTCCGGAGATGCGTATAGGTATTTCACCTTACTGACAAATTCTTCTGGATTTGCCAGTTGCTCTATCACCGATTGCAGTGCACGCTCATCGGATTTGGACTCTATCACCTCGACAGGAATACCCCACAGTTCAGCGAAGCGACCATTAGAGATTACTATTATGCCGGAATTATCCACCACTAAAATTCCGTCGATGGATGATTCCTGTTGAGTTGACAGGATGAGATTCTTGAACCGCAGTTCCTCTTCCGCCCGCTTCTGGGCGGTGATGTCGCGCGCCGTTGCCTGAAGCACCAACTGCCCGCCCCGTTCCATCCGCGTAAGCAATATCGTGGCGAAAAATTCCTCGCCGTCCAGCCGTTTGTGCGTCCACTCAAAGAAATTGGAACCTTCCTTTACCGCCTTTTCTATCATCTTCCCGGCTTTATCGCTGGTAAGCTGTCCATCCGGCTGATATTCCGGCGATACATCCCAAGGACCCAAGCTGTTCATTTCCTCCTCATTCTTCACCCTGAACAACTCCAACGTTGCCGGATTGCAGGAGGTAAATTTCCATGAAGGTGGTTCAAGGGTCATGATGGCGTCAGTGGAGCTTTCGAAGAGGTTGCGGTACTTATCCTCGCTTTCCTGCCTTTTGGCCATGGTCTGATATAGCTTCCGGTATATAGACTTCTGATTCCACTGCCACAGTAGAAAGCCACCCGTGCTCCCCAGCGCCACTATTCCTCCCAGCAGAGTGAGCATTGAGGCGGAATGAAATCGCTGTATGGCGAAAGCCTCGGCCGCGTTTACTTCCGCCTCCGTCTCCGACAACGCGGTCACTACTTCGGTACTGATCGCCCTGGTCTCCTGTCCCGTCCGCGCGAGAAGACCGCCGCGCATTTTGTGGTCGCTGTGCCTTGCCTGCCACCATATAAGCGCCGAGCCGGCCATCAGGACAGCCAGCATCGCGAAGATGATTCCCAGTCGGCGCGATTGGTGTGGAGCTCTCGTCCGTTTATCTGACCAATCTTTCCCCATATTTGTCTCCGCCCAGAAATTGTTTACTCGACATTAGCTTTATCGGTATAATAGATATTAAAAATAAATTCGGACATTCTTAACATCTCTGGACAGTCCACATATCTTTCTTGAAATACCATAAATGCTTGTTGTGACATGACTTTCCCTCTCTCGTTAATCTTGCCCCCCTAAAACATCTTCCGCTTATCGGACGAAAAAGAATTAAAGATATTAGGTACATTATTTAAAGTTATTATCGGTATTTGGTGAACTTTTAGCATAAACCACAACCCTCCCCAGACACCCTCCCCTTCTGTCTCCAGACATTATTTCCCCCGCACTTTGCCCGGCTGGCATACAGTATCCGACACCGTCACTCACACCTGGTCCGGCCCGGGCACTTTCAGCCCTCAGACCGGCAAGAGTGTCTCCTGGACCGCGCCCGGGGTGGCGGGTGAGGTCACCCTCACCGTCACCGCCGACGACTCCATGGACATACCCGGACCACACCGGAATGAATAACGTAAGCAAAAGTAAAATAACAATCCCGGCGGGGATTATCGCGAAAAAAACGGACCATATACCGGCAGAAGTAGTCTTTGGTGATTTCATTTCTTTTTGGGCCTCCCACGCAATTATTTCTGTGGCGTGTTTGTACGCCAAGCTAATGCATCAGTCACGCGACAGCATGATAATGCACTATTTTGATCTTGATATGGTGGTGATTTACGGAAGATATTAATTCTTGGCATCAGGAGGGGTGGTCGTTGAAGATTTATTGTGCAAAGTATTTGTCCCCGTATCCACCGCGCCATGGCTTTTTAATAGACTGACTGATTCTTCCTGGGCGGATTTTTTACTCCTGGAATAGGCATTATCATTATATGCCTTGTCTAAGGGCGTTTGACCATCCTGATCCCGGGCATTTATTTCAGCACCATGTTCAATCAACAACTCAGCTACGCGGGCGCGCAATTGTGCAGCAGCAAGGTGCAAGGGGGTTTGCTGACTTTTATCCCGGGCGTTGACATCGGCTCCTTTATCTATCAGCATTTGCACGATTTCATATCGGTCTCGCCCATTACATGCTAAATGCAAAGGTGTTACGCCCTGCGAGTTCATTTTATTGATATCGGCTCCGCGGGAAAGGGTGTCTTGGATGAGGTCTTTATCACCCTGTTTTATAGCGGTCTCCAGAATGTCATTGAGGACGTCAGTTCCACCTTGTTTCATTTTCTGCTGCATAAGATAATCAATGATACCATTATCTTTCCTGAAGCTGAACCTGCTCATGGACATGGCATATTCCAGAGGAGTTTGTGAGCCATAGCCCCTGGCATTGATATCGGCGCCGCGTTCCACCAGCAGTTTAACCATATCCATATGACCGTTATGAATGGCACTATGCAAGGGGGTGTTACCGGATTTGCCGTGATCATTGATATTGGCACCAGCATTCAGGGCCATGAGCGCCAGTTCTTTATGACCTGTCCCGGCAAAGCTATGAAGCGTTGTCGTACCATATTTGTCTCTGACGTTTATCGGTATGCCATTTTGCATGAGATATAAATATACATTCGGGTCTCTATTCCCGGCGGCGTCAACAATCATAATAGTATCTTCCTTCCAGGCCGGGGCAGCATATTTATTTAAGATCACGAGAAAATCTTCATAAGGCAGATACCTTACTCCTCTATAAAATGGGGCATGGCCGGGTTTATCCTCCTTATACATGTTAGCGCCATGAGCCATCAGCAGTTCTATATTGGGCATCAGCGCCCTTTCCACCGCCCAGAACAAGGGAGTGTTGCCCTGGGAATCGGGTGCGTCCACCTCAACGCCGGCGTCCAAAAGGAGGGATATTATTTCATTATTGTTTTTTCCCGCCACCGCTAGATGCAACATCGAGAAGCCATCGCGGGTTTTGACATGGACATTCGCACCGTGCTCAATGAACAATTTAACCAATTCGATATTTTTATTTTTTACCGCGGTTTGAAGTGCGTTTGGGAATCGGCTGTCGGTTTTGCCATAATCGGGTTTCGCTCCATGAGCCAAGAGATATTTCACATTGTCCATCTGGCCTCTCTCCGCTGCCAACTGCAAAGGAGTACGGCCGTGGGAATCGGTTATGTTCACCTCAATGCCGGCGTCAACTAGGAGAGCAATAATATCGCTACTGTTTTGGGCTGCGGCTAAATGCAACATCGAAGTACCATCGCGAGTTTTGATATGGACATCCGCACCCCCCTCGACCAGGGAGCATACCATCGGGTAATTACCTGCCTGAATTGCATTATGCAGCATAGTAGCGATATTTTCCTGTTCGCCTTTAATACCGGTGTCTTTCGCGACTAATTCCTTAACTTTAGCGGTGTTGCCTTTCGCGGCAGCTCGGAACATCTCTTCTCTGGTTTGAGCCGTTGGAGCTTTACCGAGAATAGCGATGCCAGCGGCACAACTGCCCAAAACCACGATTATACTGAGACCTATGCCTGTTCTTCCTTTCGCCGAGGGCGCTTTTTGCATGCCATAAACACCGAGTATCACCGCAAAGATACCGATGCCGGCTATCAAAATGGCCATGGGAGAAAACGTCGCCAATGCCGCCGCTGAAATCCCGTTGATAAGAAAGCACATGACGGCTGTGCACATCCCGCTACGACGATGATAATTCTGAATAATCATCTTTTAAGACCTCTGGTCTAGATGCTCAGGTGTCTCAATGTGATTTACCATTTTATCCCAATGGACCGGCAGTTTCAAAGTGTAATCTATGGACACCATAGAATGGCACTACGTAAAGGGAATTTTGGTCAAAAGTGCAGCATTCTGGAAGAAAAGGGGACATTCTTTTATTTATTAGGGACATCCATTTGTTATTTCCTGCCAAAAATAAAAGGGAACATTTGCCCTACGCGTTTTTTTTTCTGTAAATCCTGTTAATTCTGTCAAAATAAATTTTATAGCGTGATATTTCCCACTTTCCCACTTTCCCACCTTCCCACTTTCTCACCTTCTCACCTTCCCACTTTCCCACCTTCTTACTTTCTTACCTTCCTACTGTTCCCAACTCTCCGCCAACGCGTCGAAGTCCCGCAGATTAACCACCCCATCACCCCCCGGCTCCGGTGCTATATCCGCCGATGGATTAACAGGTGCCCCCAGCCACTGACCAGCCAGCCGCGCCAAATCCTTCAAATCAACTTCGCCGTCACCGGTAATATCGCCCGCTAGCTGACCACCACCCGGATTATCCTCCGACTCCAAAACGATATTACTGGTGAACACCTGGGTCGCCGACGCTCCCCCGGGACATGCCTCATAATTTGCCCGCCAACTGATCGTGGCGACATTCACCGCCTGCGACCGGTCCACCCGAATCGTAAAACTGTCCCCGCTTATCGCTGACTCGCCCGCTTCTATCATGTCAAAACCAACTGCCGGGTCCATTATTGTTACATTACTGGATGCGTCCAGCAGTTCCAGACCGATATTGCACAGCGCCTCCGCCCCGTGATTAGCCAGCCGAACCTTATAGACATAATCGAACAGCGTCCGGTCAATCCGGTTTTTTCCCATCAGGTTGTATTCTGCCAGCGCCAAATCACCCTTACTGGTCGCCTCCTGCGTATTGCCATACGCCCCCATATTTATTCTGCCGCCGTCCGGCTCCGGCTCCCGCGAAAAGTCCGAACTTGGATCACCCGCGTCAATACAAGGTGAATCCCCGCGCACATGATAATCGCCGTTTGCCGCGTCCACCAGACAGGGATCGCTCGCTATATTACCCCCGCCGCTGGCACCCGGATAACAACTATAGGTTGGCGCAGTACTATTATTTATCGCGATGGAACCGTTGCCCCAGATAATACAGTTCGTAATCGCCCCGTCGCAGTCCTTCACTCCCCCGCCAGCCAGTGCCGAGTTATTGGCGATGGTGCAGTTAACGATAGCCCCGTCGCAGTTATTTAGCCCTCCGCCGACATTCTTCGCCGTATTGCCCGCGATAATGCAGTTGCTGATGGTCCCCATGCACCCTGCCAGCCCGCCGCCCAGGTCACCGCTCGTATTGCCGACAATCCGGCAGTTGCTGATGGAGCCGCTGACCCCCTTCATCCCGCCGCCCTTATTAGCCGCCGTATTGCCGGTGATATAGCAATAGCTGATTCCCGCCAGAGTGTTTACCCCGTTAATCCCCGCCCCATCCAGTCCCGGCCCGCTCCCGCCCGTTATGGTAAATCCCCGCAACTCGCACTCCGATGATTCCGCACCGGAAAATCTCACCGTCGTATCCACCCCCCCGCCGGCGATAATGGTTGCTTCCACCACCGACGAATCCGTCGGATCGATCGAAGTAAGAATAATATTCTTCCCCCCGAAATTTATATTCTCCCGATACCTACCCGTCGCAACGATAATCTTATCACCTGCGTGAGCTTCATTAATCGCTGCCCAAATACTAGGATACTCGTTCGGCACTTGAGAAATGATATTTAAAATAGTAAATAAATTATTACTGGTGTCGCTTTTGCTTGAATCACTGGCATCACTTATCCTTACCAGGCATTGATAGGAATTCACCTCCGGCACCAGCCAGTTGTACGAACCGGTGTTCGCTGCCGTATCGATATAGTTCCACTCCTGACCATTGTTGATGGAATATTCGATCTTCACCTCCGGCATATTTATGTACCCGAATTTTTTCCACTGAATACTTCGGGTAGTTCCGCTGTTCCAGATCTCAGCACCATTGGGCATCAGCACTGCCAGCCCATTTTTTAAAGCTAGGCTATGATACAAACCTGCCGCTATGGCCACATAGTTGTGACCCGCCGGCGGGGTGGCTTGACCATAATCATTATGCCCCCAGCCGACAATCGATCCGTCCGACTTCAATGCCAGGCTGTGCCTGCCTCCTGCCGCAATCGCCACATAGTCATTACCTGCCGGCGGGGTGGCCTGGCCCGCACAATTCCATCCCCAGCCGGCAATCGACCCATTCGATTTCAGGGCCAGGCTATGATCGCCACCTGCTGCTACTGCCACATAATTATTGCCTGCCGGCGGGGTGGCTTGGCCATAATTGTTTTTCCCACATCCAAAAATGGTGCCGTCTGATTTCAAAGCTAGGGTGTGATCCTCACCTGCCGCAATGGATATATATCCTATAAATCCAGGAACCGGAAAAGTTATCTGGCCATAATCGTTATTGCCCCATCCATCAACCCCATTGAAATAATTTAGTCCTAGGCTATGATCCCCACCTGCCGCAATAGCCACATAATATTTATTTGTCGGCGGCGTGGATTGGCCGTACCTATTATCTCCCCAACCAACAATACCTTTGTCTGACTTGAGTGCCAGTCCGTGTTGATCACCTGCCGCAATAGCCACATAATTATTGCCCGCCGGCGGGGTTGCTTGACCAATTGTGTTTCTGCCCCATCCAACAATCGATCCATCCGCTCTCAATGCCAGTCTACAAGAAAGGCCATCCGAGATATCAATATAATCGCGATCTTCTGACAGAATAACTCGACTGCCCCAGCCGATAATCGAACCGTCTGATCTCAGCGCCAGGTTATGATCATAACCTGCGCCAATTGCTACATAGCTATTTCCGGGAGGTGAGATGGTTTGACCAGAATTGTTTCTTCCCCAGCCGACAATCGAACCGTCCGACTTCAGCGCCAGTCCGTAAAAACCACCTGCCGCAATTGCTATATAGTCGTGACCTTCCGGTGGGGTGGCTTGTCCATATTCGTTACTGCCCCAGCCGACTATCGAGCCGTCCGATCTCAGTGCCAGGTTATGAAATAGTCCTGCGGCAATAGCCACATAGTTATTGCCTGATGGCGGTGTCCTAAGGCCATAACTGTTAGACCCCCAGCCGACAATCGAACCATCTGACTTCAAGGCCAGGCTGTGATACCAACCTGCAGCAATGGCTACGTAATTATTGCCTGTCGGCGGCGTGGCCTCACCCTCATAATTTGCTCCCCACCCGACAATCGAGCCGTCCGACTTCAGGGCCAGACTGTGATGGTCCCCAGCCGCAATGACAGTGTAATCATTGCCTACCGGCGGCGTGGCCTGGCCATCATCATTATTCCCCCAACCGACCATAGAGCCGTCTGACTTCAGTGCCAGACTATGCTCACCACCAGCGGCAATGGCTATAAAGTCATTGCCCGCCGGCGGCGCGGCTTGGTTATAGTTGTTTCCATCCCAGCCGACTATCGAGCCGTCCGATTTCAGTGCCAGACTGTGATAACCCCCCACCGCAATTGTCACAAAATTGTAACTGGTTATTTTTTTTGAATCGACATCCATATATCCCCACTCAACAAGATTACTGGAAAAACAAAAAGATGAGCCGAACAGCAAAAAACCGGCCAAAACCAGCAGTATATGAACCTTTTTATATCTATTATTCATAACTGTTCTCCTTTTCGCAGACACCTATCTCAACCGGCTGAATCCCGAACCCTAGGCTAAATTCTCATTTTAGTCTCAGACCTGTTTTCTGCGTCGCGCCAGAATCTTCACTATCCCCAGGCCGAGCAATACCATCGCCCCCGGCTCCGGCACCGTCCAGCCGGAATCTATCGTGGCAAAGGTATCCGGATCGATTATCTCATAAAACTGTGCCCCCGGCTCGCCCGTCCCCAGCCAGTCGAAGCTCACCGCGAAGCCATAAACATGCTCGCCGATTGCGATATCCAGTCCCGTCGCCAGGGCGTCGTAGCCCCCGTCATCGCCCAGGAACTCATCCGGCTGCCACACCAGTTCATCCCAGTTACCCGCCGGCGGGTCCGCCGTCGCAATCACCAGATTATCGTACGACCCGATCCCGAACCACACCGTAAACTCGTCGATCCCCTCTGTTAGGCTGTTATTCCAGACATCGTAGGTGTACTGCCATCTGCCCCCGCCCAGGTCTGTCGCTTCGTACGCAATCTGCGTTGGATTCTCCGCCCTGATACTGCCGATACTGCCCAGCATCACCATCACCACCACAAGCGCACCGATTCCACTTATCTTTGGGAACATCACATTTTCCTCCACTTTGCTGGGACAGGACTCCTCGTATTATCCTGTCCTCTTCCCGTCGGATACTTACCCGATTATAACTATGTTAACTACACCACTTACGATATATGCCTTTCTCCCTATAAAAAAAGCCCGGCAGAGAGTGTCTTTCTCTCTCTCACCGGGCGTTAATTACCTGTAAATACCGAGACTATCGCATCAAAAATGTGTGTTTTTCAATGATTATTGACTAGTTTACTCCAAATACCGGTAAAATTCAAGAAAAATCGCCTCTGCTTTTTAGAATTTTCTCATTTCTCGATTCGTATTTGCTCCCGCCCCGCCTGCCCCCTCTTATCTTCCCCTTCTCACTTTCCCACCTTCATACCTTCCCACCCCCTGCCCTGCGTAGCCTTGGCGAAGCAGGGTTCCTACCTTCCCACCTTCTTACTTGCCCCAGGTTTTCGCCGCCGATTTTATACCGATTTTCTGCTCATTTTCCCGGTTTAATAGCTGTCCGCCCCGGTCTTCGCCTGTTCTGGCAATCATTCTTAACTACTGCCTGGCAACCCAGATATGCGCAAAAAGAGAAGCAGAACTTAAGGTTCTGCTTCCAAAGTAAGGAGGAGGGTGGATATAGTTCTTGTATAATAATTAGACGTCTTAGCGGTCATTTTGTTTCAAAAAAACCCGGATTATTCCCAATCGCAAGCAGGTATAAATGACATATTGTATTATATATCACTTAGTTATGACATATCTACTGGCTTGTCATAATTTCTTCTATCTGTTTAGTTTTGGTTTGGCCTTGTCGTCTTTGCCGTCTATTGGGCTGCGCCCTTCGATCCGACAGAACCACCTTTAATGCCTCCATAACTGTCGAAGCAAATAGATCCGCCCCGATTTCCTCCCATAGCCCTTCCGCTCGGTTGAACACTCCGCCGGACAGCATAATCCGCATCTGCGGGCATGACCCTATCTCGTGAAAATCATCGATGAGCCGGCGGATATCCGGCGCCGCCGACGGTTTCGTACCATAAATAAACAATATGTCCGGCTGAAGGGCCCCTGCCATCGTCATAATCTCATCGTTGGGTATGCCGCCGCCCAGGAATTTTACCTCCCAGCCTTCCGATTCGAATAGGTCCGAGCACATCTGGGCCCCCAGCTCCTCCGGCTCGTCATCGGCGCAGGTGATGATTATCTTCTTATTATTGGGATTGCCGCGAGGCAGCTTGCTCTGCAACTGGTCGATGAGGGTGCGGTTGATCCGGGTGGCCATATGCTCGGTCAGCCGATCTATTTGATGATTGCGATAAAGCCTTTCCACCTCAGTCATTATAGGCCAGAAAAGCTCCGTATAGATAGTTCTGGCTGGCGCCCCGGTCTGCAATATTTCACCCAGGATGTTCCGGCAGCCGATGCGATCACCCGCTAACAGTTTCTCCAGATACTTTGGTAAAATAGCTTCGTAATTCATGTTATTTTTTCCTAAGATGTGCTTTTGCAATAGCTTCCGTTACTACTAGCATCAGCTTTTAACTCTCCGGAGAACATCCCTGTTTCCCAATTAAATAGTTATAAATATATGTTAATATGGGTAAATTAACATCACCAAATAAATCGTCAATGCGGTTTTAAAATCTTTACTATTTTATTTATTTTATCTATATTAACTTTTGGATGGCTATATTTTTCAGCATTAATGGGATAAAAATGGTTTTTTCTGTGATAAATTGTGTATTTGGTGGTTAAAACAGGCAAATTTCTGCGTATTCGGGGCGAAAAATGTGATTTTTTAACCGAAATCCGGGTTTTCAGAGGGTATTTTTGCTGATTTTTTTTGGTTTTGACGGTGGTCTATAGCCGGCGGAAAGGCAGGAGGCAGTTAGATTTTGACAGCTTTTACCGGCTGGGCTACCGCCAGTTCTATATGCGCAGTCCCTATCGCCAGGTGATCGCGGCCTTGCTGATAGCGGGGCTGTTTGTCCTGGCGGTGCCGGATGAGGTCTGGGCCGCCTCGCCGCCCGATCTGCCCAATATCTTCTACTACCACAACGACCACCTCGGCTCCTCCTCTATTACCACCGATGAATCAGGCGACATCGTCCATCAGTACGTCTATGCCCCCTATGGCGACGAGTCTTACGCTGATACCACCTACAAGAACGTCTCCAACCGCTATACCGGCCAGGTGCTTGACGAAGAGACCGGCCTGTATTATTATAATGCCCGGTACTACGACCCCGAGATCGGCCGATTCACCCAGGCGGACACTGTGCTGCCCTCGACCAGTTCCCAGGGCCTCAACCGTTACAGCTACTGCGCCAACAACCCGCTGATCTACACCGACCCCAGCGGACACTTTTTAATCGAATTAGCGACCGCTATGATTATTGGGGCAATAGTGGGTGCGGGGGTCGGTGCAGCTTCCTCGGCGATAATGGGTGGGGATATCGGCAAGGGAGCAATGTACGGAGCGATAGGAGGTGCCATCGGTGGCGCATTTTCATATTGTGGTGCTTATTTCGGTAATACCTTGGCGGGAACGATGAAAGCGGCGGCTCAGAACGGATTGACTTCGACACTTGGTGGTAAAATCGGAGCGGTGGCCGGTGCTACCTCTGCCGGTGCGTTAAGCTCCACTATTACCGGCGGCGATCCGGGGTTGTCGGCAATTACCAGCGGCATTAGTGCGGGAGTAGGATGTGGATTGGGTCTCGGAAATGCATCCTATGGCACAGCGGATTGGTATGGTGAATTAGCTGCTTCAACCTGTCTGGGAGCCGGCATCGGCGGCACCGTCGCCGAAATCAAAGGCGGGGATTTCTGGCAAGGCGCTGGCCAGGCCGCAGCAACCTCCGCAGCAGGATTTGTTATTTCCACAACTCTTCCTGGTGTTATCAACTCTTCTGTCATAGCAGCGGGAGAAATAATGAAAGGTATCTTAACCCGCGACTTTAATTTAGCTCTTGGTGGTTGCTTACGTATGGTAGGTCTCCCGCCAGATTTGTTTGATTTCGAATCATATGTTAAACCTCGTAATTCTGATTTCTTTTTGCCAAAATCGGTAACATCTATTTACGATGAATCGTTAGATGCTGCGCTTCCATCTGGGTATAATGATGATATAAATGGAATGCATAGTTGGCATGCTGGAATGAATGCTGGTTGTATTCGTGAATTTGGCCCATTGAGTCTTTTTTGGTTAGTACCTTCCGGTATCGGTCATGAGACTATAGACCTTGGGGCAGTTAGCGCGGAAATTCATGCACAAGGATTAATAAATACTCCAATTGATTCGTTAGGTGATCTGTGTGCAAACACTGTTGGTTCGATTACAGGATTAATATCTCCTGCTTCTTCAGCAATTCCTATGGCTAAGAATATGGGTATTTTAATACCTGGTCCACCTGATAATTGGCGCAATAAAGCACCACAAAGGAAACCATAAATAAAAAATATTCAGTTGGTTAAAAGGATTATATAATATGAACAAATTAAAACATATAATATTTATTTCTAGTATTCTTTTCCTGAATATTTTTTCTTCTTCATGCCATTACAACGGTGTGAAAGTATGTAATTATGAATGGTTGACCGGGAAAAAATATATAAATGAGGAAACAAAAGATATTATAGAGTTTACAAATAACAAAACTATTTTGTTTAAATGGTCTGAAACAACTGAATATCCATTGTTAATAGGCCAAGAAGGACGGGTTTATTACGATATTAATGGGCCCTGTGAATTTCGTGTATATCTGACTTCGGGTGCGGTTGGTTCTTTCCCTTACTGTGCCAATTTTAAAATATATCCGGATAATAATTACATTATAGCTACCGATTATAAAGAGATGAAAACAATAGTTTTCAATCTTGTAAATAAATGAGGCTGTCCGGGAATTACAACACTTCTATAATCCATTTTACTTGGCCGTTATGACGGCCTTGGAAGTGATTATAACGTAAAAGTAACTGATAGCAAAACAGGGTAGCTAACATTTGTGTTTAATTATTAGATAACCCCTGATGCCACCTACAAGAACGTCTCCAACCGCTATACCGGCCAGGTGCTTGACGAAGAGACCGGCCTGTATTATTATAATGCCCGGTACTACGACCCCGAGATCGGCCGATTCACCCCGGCCATTCGCCTATAAGAGAATTAAAGTAGAATGTCCCCTTTTCCAGGCCATTCGCCTATAGGAGAATTAAAGTAGAATGTCCCCTTTTCCGGCCATTCGCCTATAGGAGAATTAAAGTAGAATGTCCCCTTTTCTGTCCCCTTTTCTAATGCGTATGGGAGCAAAGTAAGGTGTGAGAATACTAGCAATATCAGATATTGATGATTACCACTGGAAATACGGTATTGGGCATGCAGACCTGATTGTATCTTGCGGCGATATTTCCGACCAAGTAATCAGTGAAGCTGCACAGGCATATTCATGTACAAAGATATTTGCCGTTAAGGGCAATCATGATACCGACATGTCTTTTCCCGAACCTATCGTTGATTTACACCTTCAGGTTGAAGAGTACGCCGGTATGAAATTTGGCGGATTGAACGGTTCGTGGAAATATAAGCCGCGAGGGCATTTTTTATACGAGGAATGGGAGGCGGACCAGTTTCTCGCGACATTTCCTCCGGTTGATGTGTTTGTTTCTCATAATTCGCCACGAGGGATTCATGATCAAGAGGATGAAGTGCATTATGGTTTTGAGGCGTTAAAAACATACATTCAGCGGTCAAAACCAAAAATTTTAATACATGGTCATCAACACGTTAACAAAGAAACAATATTGAATGAGACGAGAATCATTGCGATTTTCGGATCAAAATTGATAGAGTTATAGAGAGAATTCCAGGGCGGCGCCCTGGAAAATTTTATTGCGCCCCTTCAGGGCTGGAGAAGAGTTTTGGGGTGATTGTGGACCCAGGACGATGCCCTTGAACCCAGGGCTATGCCCTGGGCTATTATATTTCGCCCTTTCAGGGCTTTATAAGGAGAAGGCGGCGCTAAGCGAGAAAGTTGAAAGAATAAGAAGGTCAGACGAGTCGGACAAATCAGACATATCGGACAGGTCGGACAAACAGGGCGGGACATGGCAGATAAGGGGAACACTTCTTCGCCAAGGCTTCCGTCTTCGCTCCCGCCTACACTGAAGTTCCGGCGAGGCTGAAAGAAGACTTCGAAGGGCGGGCAGGGGAAAAAGTGACTTTAATTCTACCACTTTTTTTATATATTACCCATATTAACCGAAAAATTAAACTTCTAACCGCTTTCCCAGGTAATCTTTACGATTTTGCCCAAAAAAAATTGATAATTTTATTTGACTTTTGGATTACATGTGTAATACTTGATATATTACAATTGTAATCTATAAGCTATTGGAGGTCGTTATGCAGAAGCAGTCAAAAATCTCGGAAGCGGAATGGGAAGTGATGAAGGTACTATGGGGAAAATCGCCTGCACCGGCTAATGAGGTGGTAAATATCCTGGCTCAAAAGACGCAATGGAAGCCCAAGACCATAAAAACACTAATCAATCGGCTGGTGCGAAAGAAAGCGATAGGCTACCAAAAGGATGGGCGGCAGTACCTTTACTATCCGTTGGTAAGCCAGGATGAATGCGTCCGGGCGGAGGCCCGCTCGTTTATCGAACGGGTAAAGAGCGGGGCAGTTACCCCGATGCTGGCGGCTTTTCTGGAAGAGGAAAAGCTGTCCGCAAGGGAGATCGAGCAGCTCAAAGAAATCCTCGACCGCAAAGGAGCCAATGATGCAAACCATTCATCTTAATTCCAGTTTCTGGGGCTGGCTGGGACAGTCAACGGTCCAGGTGAGTGTGTTGATCGGTCTGATTCTGCTGCTTCAGTTCGGTCTGCGAAGGTGGCTCAGCGTCCGCTGGCGGTACGCCCTCTGGCTGCTTTTGGTGCTGCGGATGATACTACCGTGGTCGCCGCAGAGCAGGATTAGTCTGTTTAACCTCCTGCCGCAAGAACAGACGGTAAAGCTGACAGCATCACCGGAAGATACAGCTAAGCTGGTACCGCCGCTGTTAATCGAAAAAGGAATCGAAACGCTGCCGCCGTGGAGGGGGGCTGAGGTGAATCCGGTAGATTATGAAGCAGGTGTAACCAAAGAAGCAGCGACTGGGCAAATACCTATGGATGAGCGGGGGACGAGGCTTTCCCTCGATAAACTTCGGCAGGAAATTTCCAAGGTACTGCCGCTGGTCTGGCTAGTCGGGGCGGGGGTATTAGGCGGGTATATCGCGGTGAGCAATATCCGTCTGTGGCGGACTGTTAAAAGGCAGCGGCCTTTAACCCGTCAGGGGGTACTGGAACTGCTGGAAGACTGCAAGACGCAGATGAATATCCAAACCGTACTGGCGGTGGTGGCAACCGATGAGGTGAAATCGCCGGCCCTATTCGGGTTTGTCCGGCCGAGACTGCTGATACCGGCGGGAATGCTGGAGGCACTGAACGAAGAGGAACTCAAGTGCGTGTTCCTGCATGAGCTGGCCCATCTGAAACGGCATGATATTGCGATGGGGTGGCTGACGAGCATATTACTGGCGATGCACTGGTTTAATCCGCTGGTATGGCTGGCCTTTAGCCGGATGCGGGCGGATCGGGAGCTGGTCTGCGATGCCCTGGCACTTACCTACATCGGAGAAGAAAGACGGCCGAGATACGGCAGAACTATTTTAAGACTGTTGGAACGTTTCGCCCAGCAAGGGCGACTGCCGAGCATGGCAGGGATACTGGAAAGTAAAACCGATTTAAAAAGGAGAATTACCATGATTGCCGGATTCAAGCAGGGATCTTATCGCTTGTCATTGCTGTCACTAGGGCTGATATTGGTGTTGGGCGGAGTGGTATTGACCAACGCCGGGGCGCAGGAAAAAGAGGCAAAGGCTAAAGAGCCGGAGGTTCTGGCCCGCGAGTTTGTGGATATGCTGACAGCGGGAAAGTTCGACCAGGCAAGTGAAGGTTTTGACCAGAAGATGAAAGAAGCAATGTCGAGCAAAGACCTGGCCCAGGCCTGGAACAGCACCACGGCCGAGGCGGGACCATTCAAGCGGCAGGTGAGTAGCCGGAGAGAAAAGTTTCTGGCGAGTGATATCGTGTATGTGACCTGTGAGTTTGCCAAAGGCCCGCTGGATGTCAAGGTGGTTTATGATGAACAGAAGAAAATCTCCGGTTTGTGGTTTGTACCCACGCCGATGGAGGTCTGGCAGAAATTTCAGGAAAAAACTGATCAAGTAATTTTAAAGGATAGTTTCGAACAAGGGGCAGGAGCACCCTCAGGTTGGGAAAAAAGAAACGTTGTTAACGGTGTTGAATATATTTGGGATAAGAATCAAGGCAGCGATGGCAAGGCGAGTCTCTGTCTGAAAAAAACTGCGAACAAATATTTTCCGATCGCTCAGTGGACACGAAAGATTGAGCATAAAACCAATGACTCCAAACTCGCAATATCAACAAAAGTAAAGGCGGAAAATGTTACTAAAGCAATTCTTGACACTTTGTTTTTGGATGAGAACGATAAGTGGATCAAACATGAATGGGTTTCCTACATAGGCCAGAAAAAAGAAGAGAATATTCCACCCGCCAATCACGATTGGAAAACATATTCAGGCGTGGCAGCAATCCCAGAAAACACCAAAACCATAGTCATCGGACTACAAATGTATGGGCCGGGGACGGTCTGGTTTGATGATCTTGAAGTAGCTTACTTAAAAGAAATAGATAAAGCAAAGGGTAAGCAAGACAAATTACTGGCAGAGGGTCTCACCGCAGAAGGTTGGCAGTTATGGGAACAGCGCAAACTTGCTGAAGCTGAGGAAAAATTTAAGGAGGCAGTTGGGAAAGATCCAACCAACGATGGTGCTTATCAGGGACTTGGCTGGTCTCAGTTGAATCAGGGGAAAAAACTCAACGCCAAGGTTTCTTTTGAAAAGTCTATTGAGATAAATTCGAAAAACTCAGCCGCTTTAAATGGCCTGGGCTGGATCGCCAAGGGGCAGGGAAAGACCGACGAGGCGATAGAATACTGGCAGAAGGCAATCGCGGCACTGCCGCAGGCGACGGCGGCCTTGAACGGTTTGGCTACGACCTATATGGAAACGCAACAGTATGATAAGGCCCAGGAAGTTTATAAGAAATGGCTGCTAGTAGAGCCTGATAATAAAGAAGCCCAGGAAGGACTGGCAAAGGCGCAGGCACAAATCGCGCACAAAAGCCAGTGAATAACCATAACCGAGGTGCGTGCCAACGCTCATTGTAAATATAGATTCTTATAGTTTCCGGTTATCGTCCTGATTTTGGTATTGGAGAACTTGTCGGCGTTTACGTGTTCCGGTGATCTCAGGAACCGCGTGGGCAATAAATTGCCCACCCTACGGCCGCAGGCGGCGCTGCGCGAGAGAGTTGAAAGTAGAAAGTCGAGAGTAGGAAGAGGAATAAGGATAACCCCCGACGGTGCCGGGGGCCAACAATTAAAGCAACCCCACGACGTGTCTCGGGGCGAAACATAATAATAATCACACAATACATCAACAAAAACCGGGGGCGTTGGTGATGTTGAATGCTATAAGGTGGGTCGGAGTTTGTCCCGGGCGAGAAGCTCTTCGGTTACTTTGCTAATGACAGGACGATACTTGCCGGAAGGGGACGGGGCGATGTCATCGACCAATTCAACAATAATCTTGTCGGTGCTGTCCAGACGGGCCTGGACGGCTTTTGTCACCTGCGATACGCCGTCCGAAGGAAAGTTCTTGTCGGTAACCAGTAAAACGCGGATTTCACCCATCCGGTCCTGGCGGACCTGGAATTTAGTAATTCCCTTGACCGAGCGGCAGATGTAAATGAAGGAATAGCCGACAACCCATTTGTTCCGGTCGGTAATAATAAAATCGGCGATTCGGCCGCCGGTGATTTTGATGGAGGAAAGGGTGCGGCCACAGGGGCAGGGAGAGTCGGAAAGGGTAACAATGTCGCCGGTACGGTAACGGATGACAGGCATGGCAGGGCCGGTGATGTTGGTAACGACCAGCTCGCCTGGGCCGGTGGTCGGCTCAAGCGTTTGAGGATCGATGGTTTCGAGGATGACCTGCTCGTCGATGCAATGCATGGTGAAGCGTTCGCACTCATGGGCGATCAGGCCGGCTTCGCGGACTCCGTAAGAATCAAAGACCGGAACATCAAAGCCATCGGAAATAAGCTGGCGGTCAACGTCGGTAAGCATCTCGGAAGTGGTACAGATGATCTTTAAGCCGCAGCGTCGCGGCAGCTCGCTCAGATCAATCCCCTGCGAACGGGCCAACTGCACGGTCAGTACGAAGGTGCTGGGATAGCCGAAGATACATTTGGGCCGCCATCTTTTCCAGTATTCAAAATATTCCGCGACCCGCTGGGGCGTGATCTCAAAGCCGTTGGTCAGGCCATCGTTGACCAGCCAGTCGCGAATCCGCTTGAGGCGGTCCTGTTTGCTCAGCTCAACGGGCGAGCCCCAGTAATACAATTCCTTATCGCCGCGACGGATGCCAATCCACTCGTGGCCGCGCATCCGGGCGGCGTTGATGTGGGCCTCACGGGTGGAAGAGGTATAAAACTGCAAGGCTTCATTGGTGGAGCCGCTGGTGCGGATCAATTGCACGCGTTTTCCACCATTAGGCCAGAGCATATCTTCCCGGCGGGCGCGGATGGTCGGTTTTTCCAAAAGGGGGAAACGACGCAAGTCGGCTAAAGAACGGATGTCGTCCGGGGAAATGGCATGCTCAGTCATAAGGTCGCGCCAGAAGCGGGTATGTTCGTAGGCAACTTTGACTATATACCGTAACCTCATCAGACGCAGCTCACTGAGCTGCTCTTTGCTTGAGCGCTCGCTACTTTTCAACTGGCGGAGGATGGCGAAGGTGTTTCGTCCCAGCAGGTGTTCCTGAATGCGGAAAATATTTTTGGCAATGCCAGGGTGCATTTTTCTTCTCCATCATTCTGATTGTTAAGTCATTGGGCAGACTAAACCCAGTATAAATTATTTACGGCCTGAACCGCTTTGCGGATTATGGCCCGGCCGGCGGTGAGGCGGCAGGGAGGTACATTTTTGGCGGTGAAGCAGCCCTCTTTTACGGCCTGGGCAAGGGCACTGAAAGTAGATACGGGATATTCAGCCCGGTTCTCCGAGAGCCACTGACACAGACGGCGAAATCTGCGGGCCACAATCCAATTGAGGCGGCCGCCGTCGTATTGAACGTTTCGGACCTTGAACAGACTAAAGCTATGAATGATAAGGACGGTATCGATACCGGCGGCATGGTTTTGGGTGATAACATCACGGCATTCCTCGAAAGAGATACCCATCAGGTCCAACGGCTTGGAAGGATGCAGGCCGGGAATTCGAGGCTGGTAAAATCCTGACAAGGCTAATTCAAGGACATCGCCATACCATTTTGAGCCGTTATAGGGGGTGGGATCGGTAAAAAAACACTGTTTCCCAACGTACGTGAAAGTATAGCTGCTGTCAATGTGGATACCAACGCGGGCCAGTTGAGTGAGGGTCTCTTCCGAGGCAGCCATATTTCCGGCGCGAAAGGCTAAAGGAAAAGAACCTGTATAACTCTTCAGACGGTCGGCCCCCTCGGCTAATAATTCCCGCTGGCGGTCCGGCGAGAGGGCAGCGAAGTTGTCGGTCTTCTCGTAGGGTAGAGAAGCCTGATATTGGCCATAGAACTTATGGCAGGGATGGATGTGCAACTGCACGTCCTGGTTGTGGTCCAACAGAAAATGACAGACCGGCTCGGTTTGGCCCGGATGGCCAAGCTCATCATTAAATGGCTCGACAAAGAAGGTGGCGCTAAGGTTATGCCGGTTAAGAATATCGACAATCAAAGGCACACCAAAACTGCGCAGGCCGAACTGACCCATAATGCCGCGGGAAGGAGGGACAGGCTTTAAGGCGGGGTCAGCCCAGGCGCCGCCCATGCTGCATTCGACATCAATGGTTATGTAAACACCAGGTTTCATAAAATGAATATTTCCTATCGGATATTAAATTATATCATAATGTCGGGCGCTGAGTCGCTGGAGCATATTCTTCCAGTCGATCCAGGCGGGCTTGAGGTCTCGCAGGAGAAAGACGTCATCCTTGGTCCAGGGTCCAAAATTCCACAAAAAACGGCAGAGGGCGGAGAATTTATTTAACCGCTTCTGGTCGGGGGGAAGCTCGTCACCGCGAATCATAGCGAGCAGCCAGTTGGCGTCACCGCCGAGAATCCTGGTTCTGAGGTTCAAGCGGTAGTGTGACACTTTCATTTTTTCGGGTTCAAAGTGACTCTGCCAGAGCAGAAAAGGAGCATCAAAGCCGGCGATTATGACCGTCGGCAGGCCGCCGCAAAAACGCGGGTTGATTTCCAGAAAGATGTAGTCGCCGCTATTGGTGTCATAATGATACTGAACCGCGGCAATGCCCTCCCACTCGATTGCCTGGAGCAGCCGCACGGCATCGTGGATAAGCTGTTCATGGCGGCAGGTTATCCGCTGGACAGTAACGCCGCCGGCGAGCGGCATGTGATGCTCGCCGATATATTCCCCCAGCATGAAAGCCTGACCCCGGAACATTAAAATCTGGATGTGGTCCTCCACGCCCGGATGGTATTCCTGGACCAAAACGTTGGCGGCGATGTCGCTGAGGTCCTGGTGATATTTTCGCAGTTGCTCGGGGTTAAGGGCATAAGCAGCTTTGAAGGGGGTCCGGCGGGCGCCGGAAAGAACCTGGTCGCCGGTGCGAAGAACCAGAGGATAGTTCAATGCCTGCTGCTGCGGATTATGCATAAGCTGCTCGAGGGTGGTTCCACGTGCTACGGGAATACCCAGTCGAAGGCAGAGCTGATGAAGGTAGTTCTTGTCGGTGGCTTTGCGGAAGCATGGGGCGGAGGGGGTGAACAGGTGGATATCCGGCTCGAAACGATCGCGATTCTTAATCAAAGCAGAATGGTGGTACTCGTCAATAGGCATTATCGAGCCGACATCTAATTTTCGGGCGAGCGATTCGAGATCATTGACCAGGGCCGCCTCATCCGTGGGGCCATCCATTACCCAGCATCCGCTGGAAAAGCGACTATGGGCAGCAAGTCCCTGGTGGGTGCGGCAGATGCAGTAAACTTCCAGACCGTTGGCACCGAGGTTGCGGAGCATCCAAAGCCCCACCTGAGTATCGCCGCAAATCGCTAATACTTTGCGATATTTAGGTTTAAAACATTTTTGGGGAGCCTTGAATAACTTCATATCATTTCATAGAGCAAGTTTATCTGGTAGTTATCGGTTCGCTAAGTACGCGGGTAAAGACGTTTTCGATTTCTTTAGCTACATTATGCCAGGATTTGACCGCTTTGGTATGGGAGATTATATCAGTTGACCACCGCGAAGCAAGTACATCCCGTAAGGCAGTGGTAAGGGCATCGACATCGCGGGGAGGGATAATCCGACCGTTCTCCGGTACCGACAGCAAATCCGAGACCGCTCCGACCTTAGCAGCAATAACGGGTGTTCCACAGGCCAGGCTTTCCAGCACAACGTTGGGACAGCCCTCGCGGTATGAAGCCAGAACGCTGACATCAGCGGCACTAAAGTACCAGGGTATTTTATCGTACGACTGCCAGCCGGGCAACAACACCCGATCATTTAGATTGAGCTGATTAATAAGACCGCGCAAGGCCCGTTCGTTCTTATCGCCTTCGGTATCGCCGCCGACTATTACCAGGCGAACATCATCGGGTAAACGTGATAAAGCACGAACAACCTCCCAGTGCCCTTTTCTCGGGCCCAGATGCGCTACGGTAACGATCAACCGACCATTTTCCCATAAGCCCAACATACGACGGGCGGTGGTTTTATCGCGGGGCTGGAATATGCTGGTATCCACGCCGTTGGGTATCACATACAGCCGGTCGTTAGAAACACCCAGTTGCCGGGCTACCTCAGCCATGTCGTTAGATACGCTGATAACGGCAGCGGCGTTTTTCAGGGCATCGGCACACTGGCGGCGCTGAGAAGGGATCTCAAGGCAAGGATATATTTTTCCGCGCAGGGTGATGACATAGGGCAGAGCGAACGAGCGGGCCAGTAAAGAGACACCGACGCCGTCGGGCCAAATAAAATGAGCGTCAAGTAAATCAGGCTGCCATTGCCGGAGCAGGTTTTTCAACCACGGCATCAGTCCTCGGGCATAGAATCGTCCGTCCCATGACTTTAATAGCGCAGGAAAATAGAAAAAACGGGGTCGATGCACCGTAAGCCCATCGTACTGCTCCCGCAACAGCTTTGGTATTTTGCGCCAGTGTGATAAAAACGGAAAAACAGGAACCGGAGAAGCTACCTGCAATTCTACTGTTTCCGCCAAAGCAGCCAGTCGCTGTTTTACAAATAAACCCCAGGTAGGCTGAATAGCGCTGGGAAAGCAGTAAGAGAAAGAAAGCACCTTCATCGGTCATTACCTTTCCCGCTAGAGAGGCGACGATACATCTCTTCATAAGCAGCCAACATGTGTTCCAAACTGTAGTTTTGGCAAATACGTTTGCGGCCTTCCAGGCTGAATTGGTTTTGCAGTTCGGGATTTTTAATCATAGCAAGAATCGCATCGGTCAAGTCCTTTTCGTTTCCCGGCTGAACAAGCAGGCCGTACCGGCCATTGTCCAGCACCTCGGGAGCACTTCCGACAGACGTCGCAATAGACGGAACACCACAAGCCATTGCTTCGTTGAGGGCATTGTTGTGTTGTTCGCTGTCACTGGAAAGGACAAAGATGTCAAGATGGCGGAGAAAATCAGGCACCTGTTCAATAAAACCAGGCAGTTTGAGACGTTGTGAAAATCCAAGTGATTGCGCCAAGGCCAGCAGGCTGTTACGCTGGGGCCCCTGGCCGGCGATGCGCAGCTCCAGGTCGAAACCGCGTCGGGCCAGTTCGCTGCAGGCGGCCAGCAGCAGAGCATGATTTTTCACGGGTCTGAGGTTGCCCACCGATCCGATGACAATACGAGTAGTATCACGGGGTAGTTCAAGAGGCTGAAAAAGCCGGGTATCCACCCCGTTAGGGATGACCTGGACTTTATCTTTCGGCCAGCCCCATTTGGAAATGAGCAGCTGTTTCGATTCTTCGCTCACGGTGAACAGGTAAGTTGCCAATCGGGCGAGAATACCTGAGGCTAGTCGTCGGCGTAAAGGCATGTAGTTAGCTTCCCCCAAACCATGGAAGCTGAGAATAAAAGGTACTATCGGCCAGGTAAAGATTCTTGCCGCCGCGATATCCGGCCAGGCACCCCAGTTACGGGCATGAATAACCGTCGGACGAATCTGCCGAATGATTCTGCTGAGTCGAAATGGCAACTGAGGCTCGTTGGGACGTGAGTACAAACAGTGGATTTCGGTTTCACCGGGCAGACAGTCGGCAATTTCGGCCTGGCCCTTAAGGCAGATAATCGAGTGACGCATGGCCTCATTGGTAAGCCCCTTGACAACCCGTGCCAGAGCCAACTCCATACCGCCCGGCCCCAACCCAGGTACAACGTGCAAAACATGTATTTTTTTTGCGGAGTCCATTTATTTTTCTTTTTCAGCGGCTGCTTTTTTTCTTTGGCAAAGCTGAAGTTGAAGCTTTTTGTTCGATCTTCGCGACAGCAATATCGGTCGAGAGATTGTCGAGACATCTTTTCAGACAGACCGGCAGCAATAACCACCACCAAAAAACCTCGAAATACAACATGGTTCCGGTAAGCCCGGCAACGATAAAGACCGCCAGGGAGGCGGCCGCGCCACTCAATGCCAACTGAAAACCCGTGCGATATTTGTCGGGCAGCTCTGCAACTTTACGCCTGATTTGTTTCAACATCAAAACAGCATTTACGATCAGGGCAAGCAAAAGGGCGATTCCCTGCAAGCCCAATTCCGCGGCACAGCGAACGTAAGTGTTGTGGGCATCTCGATCTTTGTAAGCAGGCGCATATCGACCAATGTTCTGGTAGAAGTTACCGGCGCCGACACCGAAGGGGTGGTCGGAAATCATTTTGAGGGCGCCCTGCCAGATTTCCAGACGGCTCTGGCTGGCAGAATCGCGGTTCTGGCGATCGTCGAGAATGGTTTTACTGCGGCTGATGAAACGTGGGTCCATCAAAAAAATGAATCCAATACCAGCGACAATCAGGCAGGCAATAATTTTGCTGCGATGCCTTTGCGGTACAAATAAGGCTAAAACAACGGCCCCGCCGATGAGACCAAGCAGCCCGGTGCGACTTCGGGTAAGAACAATGGCATTGAGAGTGAGGACGCCGGCGCAGGTACACAATATTTTTCCCAGCCAATTGGTTTTCAAGAACATTATGCCGATAACGGGGACCATGGCCGCCAGAAAAACCGCCAGGTCGTTTGCCGCGCGAAAGTCAGAACCGCCGATATTTTCCAACCGGCCGGAGGCAAACATCTGTCGGGGCGCCTGGTAAGCCTTGACACTAAGATAAAGGGTGCCAATAATAAAGGTCCAGAACAGAACATCGAGAGTTTTTATGCGGGTGATAATGTGCGTAAGTAAAAATGAAAAAATAACGATTTTTAACAATTTGAGGGAAGGAGGATCGATGAGAGCATAATGCTCCGAGGTGGTCTTACCCCCGATAAGCACCGAGAGCCAGACTAAGGCCAAAAAAAGGACAGTTAAATTTTCCTGATGAATCAGGACAGGTTTTCCGAAGTGGAGCTTGCGCAAGTGGAGGAAGGCGCCGATGGCGGTGGTTAAGGCCAGGGTATAGGAGTAACGGATGCCCCAGTGGTTGAAAGGAGCGGCCCACCAATCCGTCCCCATAATGTAGTGGAGGACGTAACCAATCACGCCGAGCAGGGGCATAAATAAAGCTCCGCCGCAGCATATAATAAGGCATGCCAGAAAAATTATAGATGCAATCGCCATCTAATTTCCTTCCAAAGTAATTTAAAAGTGGTACCAGGCTTTCATCTAAGGTATTCACACAGTATTCAACTCTACGTGTCTGTACCAATGGGCGGGAGGCGCCACGCGAGTGAATGGCTGAGTATCGGCTAAAGATAAATTATACACATCCCTGTCCTCACTAACAAGTCGGGCTTTAATGTCTTTTTTAATATCATCGGACAAGGAATCCAGAGCATAGCGGAGGAGGGGGATTTTTTGGGGGTCAAGTCCAATCAGCCGGGCAGCGTAGGCGTCAATATACGCGTTTGAATATCCCGCCAGGATCATACCGGCAAGAACTGTGGTGGGCTGGAGAGGACCTTCGCCCCCACCAACCACGACCGCATCGACAATGTTAAAGAGTTTTCGCTGGGGCGCTTCGGCAAAAGTACCGTCAGGCCGAGCGAATCGAAGAACATGATTAAGGTCCAAAATTGTCCGCCAAATCGTGTCATTACCATACCAGCTCCCTTCGTAATAGGGGTCGCGGGCCAGGCGATTCGCCAGCCAGCAGCAGGTGCGAGCAGTGAAGTAGGCGAGATGATTAAGGGGCCTGGAAGGCCGGGCTTCAATGTAGTCGATAATCCGCGAATGGAGGCGTTTGAAAAAGTTAGGATAGAGGTACTCATCGCCGTTTTCGGCAAGAGCGCCAAAACGATGATGAGGTAAATAATCCTTGCTGCCGTTGATGCCTACCAGATTTTTCAGACAACAGGTCAGGCCCGCCTTTCGATGGGTTTTAAGTTTGGGGACGTTAATTACGACATCCGAATGAAGAACCGTTTTAGCAATGAGATATTCGTGGCGGTCTTTCGCATGGTGTAAGGGCATGATACAGGGATCATATTGAGTTACCCGGAACCGCCTGGCGTAGCGTCCGACCTCGGACAGGAAACTGGCGTCGCCGAAAAGATTAGTAACAACATAACCATCCGGGTCGCCGGCGCGTTGCTCGTGAGAGATGATTTGACCATTTTCATCACAGCGACAGACATTTTGTCGCAGATCCCGCACCTCCAGGCTGACGCCGGTGGGCGAGAGGTATTTAATAAGCTCGGGCATCCGGGTATATTTCATCAGCAAATCAAAATCGGCAGACTGCAGTGGGGCATCAGCTATAATGAGCCGTCCCTTTCCTTTCAGGGCCAATAGAACATAGTCAATAACCGGCCGGATTACGCTCGTATGGGTAATGACGCTGAAGAGGTCGCCCCCGGTGGCGTGACGATGCTTAACCCAGTTTGGCTTGATGAGGACATTCTGACCAGGCTGAATGAATTCTCCCAATGGATTCCAGCGGGAAGTGTCGTAATTCTGATGGTCGAGTCCCAACAGATAAAGACTATGCCGGACGGCGTGATAAACAGGATTGGCATTACCAACGTGGGCATCAGGAAATTCCGGATAAGCCTGCTGCGGATCGTAAGGGAAAGGCGGATAAGGCTCGTCCGAAGGTGTTTGACATTTAATTATCGCTACAGAGTCACGCATCACTTAATCTCCCTGGTCTTTGGGTGGGAGCAGGAAGCGTGACTAATTACCGGCAGGAGTTTTCCTGTGCGTGAGCGTTCTATATGATCGACATAGCGAACGGTAACAGGTACTTGGGGGCCAACGTGATCAGCAATTACTCGCCGCAGTTTTTCATCCTGCAGGAGAGTTTGGTCGGGGGTTTTAACGAGGGCTACATCGAGTGAATAGTCGGGTGCCTGGGTAACCTGATAAGTTACGATGCCACAGTCCTTAAACAGATGCGGGAAAATTTCGCCGGGCAGAGAGGCACCATCCGGCAGACGAATGGTCTCGGTGACCCGGCCGACGATTTTTTTGAGTACCGGATAACCCCGCCGGCAAGGGCACGTGGAAATCGGCCCCTCAGCCAAATCCTCGATGTCGTAGCGGAAAAAAGGCATACTGTATTGGTTTAGTTTGGTGACGATGATCCGTTTAAGGGCAGGGACTTCAGGATCGTCAATCAGCTCGACGAAGACGTCTTCACAATTTATGTGGAGACCGTGGTGGCGGTCACATTCCATGGCGATTAAACCAATTTCGCGTGAGCCGTAACGATTATAGACGGGAACGGAAAAAACCCGCTCCAGTTTAAGCCGGGCATTGTCCTCAAGGGTCTCGGCGGCACTAAAAACGGCTTTGCTGGGATAACAGGGTTTGATACCCTGGCATTCCAGGAAGGTTGCGAACTCCACCAGGGCGCTGGAGTAACCAACAAAAGCTTCCGGCTGAAATCGACTCAGTCGCTTATGAGCCTGACGGAGATCATCCTCAGCCATGTGAAAGCAGTTAATAAAAATGCGATTGGTAACCAGGCGAATGAGTCCTTCCTTGAAATCCTGCCGGCTCGACGGCTCGAAGCGGCCAGCACCCCAGAGTAAGGCGACAGGACTTTTAAGATTCATACCAGCCAGTGAGTTGGCCCAGATTTCAGCGGCGTTTTTGTGCAGGGAGACAGATTCGTCGGACCAGAAATGCAGCGGCTGACCCGTAGAACCACCCGTGGCGTTGCGGCGGAGAAGATGGCGGGGAAAGTTTTCCGCTACCAGGTCATCCAACCGGGAATGTATGATTTCTTTTGTCAGTAAAGGTATATCGACCATATCATCGGGCTGTTCGATGGAATGAGGCATTTTACCGGCCTGGGCTAACTGGCGGTAATAGGGAACGTGGGTGATGGCATGGTCTAATAAGGCATTGAGTTTTTCCCGCTGATGGGACCAGACCTCATCAGGACTATTCCATTCGCAGCCGGCACGAGCGCGCACCGCTTGCGTAAGGCGTCCGATATATCCATTCGGCCGAAGCCGGGGCCACAAGGAATAATACATATTACTTGCCAGCCACGCAGGTACAGCACTGATATGCATAGTTATTCCTCAGGTATTATTCGCTGTCTCGCCGCGAAATATATATATTACGGTTATATGCAGTAAAAGTTCAGTCATGATTCTCGCCCTCGAAAGCTGCTCAGGAGAACGCCTTCCAGTTGTTGAGCCATATAAGTTTGAGTCAAATCATGGCCGGTATCGGTCTGGTGGTTTTTCAACAGGTTGCTGGGGAAATCGGATTTCAAATAATGGATAATGGCGGAAGCAATTTGCTGAGGCTCGCCGCCGGGTAACCGCCAGACCCGACACCCGCCACGCCGCATCACCTCACATACTTCCACACCGGCACCGATAGCAAAAACAGTTTTTTTCAAGCCGATATATTCATAAGCCTTGGCGGGTATCGACGCTAAGGCGTCGCTGCCACTTTGGCCAAATAATAAGGCGACATCAGCCCCCTTTAAAAAAGCCAAGGCCTGGCGATGGGAAACACGCGGCAGGATCCGAACATAATCCTGTACGCCATAGTTTTGTGCCATAAGGTCTATTGGTTGGCCATTATAGGAAGTCGGCCCCAGAAACACTACCAGCACTTTTGGTAATAAGTCGGAGGAATTACGGAGAAGACATTGCAGGGCAGCCAGCATTGGTTCAGGACTACGGGGACCATAAAAACCACCGGTGTGCAAAAAAACACGGCGCTGGCTGTCGATAAAGAGCGGATCTACGCTGTCAATTAAATCCTGATTGAAACCGTTAAGAATCGTGCTGATGTCAGGTGTTCTTTGATGATAGCGTTTGGTCAGATGCTGTCTTATACCGTCCCAGGCACAGGTTATGCGTGAAGCACGACGCACGACCATTCTTTCGAGGAGGGAATTAGCGCCGCGATGAGCAGCATAAGGTAGTTTGTGAAAGGCACTGCCGCACCAGGGATCACGGAAATCCGCAACTAAGGGGATATTCGTAAGGCGAGACAAAATAGCCGCTGTCATCAGGGATGTCCATGGCGGAGCTGAGCTGAAAATAACGTCCGGCCGTCTTTGCGTGACCTGGATTAAACCAGCTCCCAGTGCCGGCAGCAACCAGCCGACACTGCTATCGGGGATGTGCAGCCACCAGGACAACCAATCAACAACGAACCTGATACGGCTTCGTCGGCCCTTTATATTTGTAGCGGTGCTTTTTCGAGACTCAGAATAATGTTGGTTATTTTTTTTCTGCTCCCGAACAAAAGAAAAAGGTTTGAAAATTCGAGCAGCCAGCAGCGGCAGGTTTGGTGACGGAGTACTTATTACTTTTACATCGGGTGGTATGGATTTCGCCAGTTGCTCATCGATAGCTGTGCCTTTGGACGGGTGCGAGGTTATTACGGTAACCCGCCAGTTGTGCTCAACGAGGTAACGACACAGGCCCAGCATTCTATGAACGCCGGGCGCCGCTTCCGGAGGAAAGGCCTGGGTGACCAGCATGACAGAAGGCGAACGCTTCATTTTTTAAGGTCTCCCAAAGCAACGGCTAGAGCATCGGCCAACAAAATCCATCCCAGGTGATATGGGCGACATTCGTAACAAATATAACCTTCCCGAAAATTGCGGTTATCCTCGCCACCCAGCCAAGCGGCGAAGTTCATGCGAGTCCTTTCCCGGAATCCCAGGCCGAACCCCCCTGTACGGAACGGCTCGTCGCGCTGAATCGCCCGCCAGACAACTGAGATTTCTTTATCAATCAATTGCTTTTCAGGAAGTTCAAGATGTCTGTCTAACCAGGTAAGGCTTTTTTCAATGGCAGGGGTGTAATTTTTAGCGGCTCCTCCTGCCTGCAGGACCGCAAGCAGGGCCATAGGGCCCATAGCATCCTGGTGGACACTATAGACGGGATATTTGATAACCGGCTGAGCTGTTTTAACAGCGTAAATCCACCACCATTGCCCTTGTGGACCCTGGAGCCGGCAGAGAACATTAGCACAATATTCGGCTATCTGTAGTGATTCAGAGCTATTCTTAATTTTTGAGTAATACGCAAGCCCAATAATCGGGTACACCTGGGAGGCGAAACTCCCCAGCCTGCTATTCAAACGGGCGGCAAAAACATTCTTGCGAAAAACGGGAGCAGCTAAAGAGAATAACCCGGTTTTTTCATGTCTATTTCTTATAAGTTGGCTGTATATATACGAGGCGAAATTCAGCAGTTTTTCTCCTGGGATACTTTCTTGTATAGAAACGCTCAATCCAGTGAGAAGCCAGCCCATCGCCATGCTGTTGAAAGAAAAATGGTTTTTCGGAAGCCTGCTACCCTGCTCGATAATTCCCTGGGCAATCCGCTCAGCTCGGCTATCTTTCCTTAGGGCCAAAGCCCACAGCACTAATCCTCTATCACCCAAAGGAATGTTGTCGGCACTCCAGGCGAATAGGCGATCCGATATTTTTTCCAGTGGTAGATCAACTGATCGGCCCAGATTTTCCTGCATGGTCAAACCGATTAGTGCCATGGCTGTATAACGCAGCGAGATTCCCGAAAAAGTAAGCTTTTGGCTCGTATCGGGCCGGGCAACTTCGCAAAAAGCAGACTGGTCGGGTAAAAACATTTTTCCCAATCCCCGCAAAGCCAGCGGTACTAAAGTATTTTGGTAAACCACACGAATATTGGCATGAGCGCTTTCTTGCTTTATATGCCCAGTCACATTAGTCATCGAGCAATTCCTAATATTTTGGTTCCATATATTTCATTTTTATATTCGGTATCGATTGCTACATTTTTATTGCTTAATATTAACGCCGGAACAAGCCCTTGAGCAAGCGGATAGCGGCGTAAGTGTTTTTTCTGAGAATTTTGTGACCACTGGTACAACTGATACATTGGGTTCCAAAGGCTTTTTTATAGACATAGACACCATGTTCCGGGTCACCTTCGTGGACAGCACTTATTTTGCAACCGCCGAAGTTGAATTTTTTAGCACCTTGCAGTTTATATTGCAAAATAGTATCCCAGATCAAAAGGGTTGGGGCTTGACTCTTAAAGGCTTCCGCACTATGACCGGAAAGGGTGTGATAGACCAGATGATTGAAACAGGTGAAAAGTCCGGCACTGACGATTTCGTCGTTGACTCGGGCGCCGATAATTCGAGTCATACCGGATTCCAGTAGAATCATCACCGGATCGCCAGCTTGCTGGTATTGGTGTGTTATATCACGGCCGCCGCGGGCGACGATACGCTCGCTGGAATGACCCTGAAGGCGTCGTAAATGAGCGACACCCTGTTCGCCGGTGATATCCTGAATAATCACGCCATTGCGTTTGGCCTTATTGATATTTTTTCGTCTTTTATATTCCATTGCCTCGAAGAGTTGCTCTTCGGCAGGGGTCAGGTCAAGTTCAAATTCAAAGCGTTTTATCAGGCGGTAGCCTAATTTTTCAAGTTCCATGGAACCAATATCACAGGCAAAACTGCCAATTTCCAGTTCGGCGTTTTGGGATTTGTGAGCATATAGTTCCAATTGTCGAAGAAATTCCAATAGCGCATTATCAACGTCAGAGCGGACAGCGGGTATAGAAACCAGCCAGAAACGACCGGTAAAAGGCGCCAGCAGTCTATAGGAGGAACGGGACTGGAATCCAAGTGCAGCTCCTATTAATATGCCTTCTTCGGACATTAAAGTGAGGTAGCGCGGGGTAACATTGGTTTGGCTGGCAGTGACGTAGCGAGCATAGGTACTGGTGTGACTTATCGTGCCACCAAGTGAGACAATGGTGTTATCCCAATTTTCAGGAATTTTTTCCGACATTTGCAGCTTCATAAGTTTTCTCTAATCATATTATATATATATTCAGGCTTATATTGTCTTGCCGGGTATTGGACAACCTCGGCCTACTACGGCCGCAGAATCGAACGAATCCGATGCAGAGCCGAACCTGTCACAGAGATTCTTTTTGTTCCTATGGGTTGCGAAACAACCGTGGCACCGAAGTCTTTTTTGAACCGGAAGAGTCCGGTTTGATCTTCGAGAGCGGCACCGAGATTAAGGCAGGTGGCACCGCGTTCTTTGTATATTTTGATGGCGGTCCAAATCAAATGCGCCGGTCCACAACAGCGGTATCCAAAATCCGATGCTCCGCTTACATGATAATACGGTTTGTTATTAAATACGCCAAAAAGTGAAGCGTTAATCGGGGTACCGCCCTGGTAGCTCACAAAGATATCGGCGTTTCCACTTTCCAATTGTTTTTGTCGGGCATCTACGATAGATATCGGAGTTTGGTTAATCATAACATCGCGGCGCTGCATCGATTCCGCTTGAAATGACATAACCCGTTCCAGACCTTCATTGGTATTTTCAATTCGGGTTTGCACCCCGACCTTTTCAGCTTTTCTTATGTCAGTTCGTCGATGGCCTTTGAACTTCGACCATATATCATCCAGTGAAGGGTTCAAATCAATGTAAAACTCTGATCGGCTGGACAAATCATAACCCAAAGATGAGAGAACAGTTTCACTGCGAACGGAATCATAAGAGTCGATGCGGACAGAGAAAAAGCCTTGGTGACGCAGGTGCTCTTCAAGGGCAACCAGTATAGCGCGTTCGGTTTCGGCGGAAGCGTCAGCGGCAACCGGCAAGCTGGGCAACATAGCCCAGTTGCAATACTGGGAAAAGGGCCAAAGGTTAGAGCGGACGACAGCAGCGGCAACCACGCCAATACCATTGCCTCGTTCGTCAAGAACCCGGGCAAAGAAGGGCGCGGCGCCGGCACAAACGGAATAATACACAACTTCGGCATGGCATTGGAAATAACCCGCCCCTACCGCAGCAGCCAAGTCATCCCACTGGTGGGCATTAACATCATTTATCGGGGCAATTTTTATAGACATATCTTTTTTATATTATACTTATTAGACTAGATGAAATGCAACCATTTTTTACGGAGAAAGATAAATGTCTTGACTTCATCATTGCAACTAAATCATTCCTTATTTTATATGCCAATTTCGGCATGGCGATAAAACCATTATGAGTTGGATTACTATTCCGACGGTGAAGATGCCAAGATGCCTGATTCTCGATTATCCGGAACCGAAATGAACCGCGCCTGCGTAACCAGAAGATCGTCACGAGAATAATGCTGAAACATTTTATCAAGATGAATCGTATCAAATCCAGCTTCGCATCCTGAAATAGTCCGCTCCTCCAGAATCTTGAAGCGGCTTTTTTCATGAATATCGCGATAATCAGATAAGCGCAGCCTATTCTGGTAATGCAACGGATTATTCAACCACGACCAGGAGCGCTCTGAGTATTTGAGAAAGTTATAAACGTTGATCGAATGATCAAAATCGGCATAGTGATCCGACATGTCCACCAGGTGATTCATTATGGCATCAGGTTTAGCAAGTTTCCTGAACTTTTTAAAGATTTCGACAAGTTCGGTCCGCGGAATGTGTTCGAGCACACAACTCGAAAAGAAGAAATCTACCGAACCCTCAGTTAAGTCTGCCTTTCGCAGATCGCAAACCATGGCATTAATGTTTATCATTTCAAGCATTCTTTTCGCTGTGGTCCCTTTAGGAAGGATCTGGAGAATATTCTTAAGTTGTGCGAGTCGCTCCTGGCAAATATTGGGCAACAACTTCGTGATGCGCCCCTCCTGGTTATAGTCGACGAAGAAGGTCATGACCTGCCTTGTCCGTTTGGGATTCAGCAACGGAATGATATCAATGGTCAAGACAGTCGATGCCCCGCATAGGTACATGCCGATGGGAATTATCGGGTACCAGCCGGTACCAAGCTCCAACACGGTGAATGAATCGCCCGGTTTCCCGGCAATTGTTCGAGCGCTTTCCAAATGTATTCGGCATTGCATTAACTTCTGCTCAAATCGGTGTGCTGTAAGTACCAGACTATTGGTGAAGAGTCTCTGCGCCAAGGAGTTTAATAATCGACCTCCCGGCACATGAGATAGTACCCCTTGTACAAAGGCTTTGACTATCCACTTATGCATTATAAACTACCAAAATTGGCGTAAATAAAATGATAGGTGACTGCAGCGTGGCATCGAAGTTAACCTCCGCCGACCCCGACGGTCAAATCATCTTATTTATAAATGTTTTTGTATATAATTCTCAACTCTGTTTTTTCTGGACAGCTTCATTGAGGACTTCGAGCATCTTTTGGGCGCGTTTTTCCCAGGTATTCTCGGCGGCAAAAGCCAGACGAGCAAGACGGCGCTCATCGGTGTCGCGCGATTTATAATCAGCTACCGCTTCGATGAAATCATCGTGATTCATACAGACATCTATATATTCTCTATAATCATCTAAGCTGGGCAGGTAGGTTGACACAATCGGCTTACCCGTAGCAAAATACTCAAACATCTTAAGCGGTAAACCATATCGCATCCATTCGGTGATGGTGTAGGGCATTATACAAACATCAAAAGCTTGTAGATAAGCCGCCAGTTCAGTGCGAGTTTTGAGGCCGAGGTAAAAGACGTTGGCCTGTTTAAGTAAATTCTCAAAACGTTGCTGGAGTTCGCCTGCGCCGGTGATATTGTGGCCGATAAGTACGATATTCCAATCAGGAAGGGCTTGAGCCATCTTCTCCAACAATTCAAAATCGGTTTTGGCTTTAAGGGAACCGGTACAGCCGACGATGGGGCGACCCCGAGGTATGTCAGATGGTATAGACAGTTCATTGCGACTGACACGATTGTAGTATTCAAAATCCATTCCGTGAGGCAAAAGAACTGCCTTGTCAGCTACACCTAATTTTTCGGCTAAGCCTTTCCAGGTAACAAAAACCACATCAACCCTATTAAGCAATTGTTCCTCTTGTTGTTTTAATCGCTGCCGAAGTTCCTCCCCTACTGCCAGACCTTCGAAATAATCAACGACATGGTAGCAGGTAACATCCACCGAGACACTATCCAGAAAACCTACCAAAGACGGATGCCACAACAGCATAGCCCGCGTACATCGGGCCCAGTTACGAAAGAATATCCTGCGTTTGAGCTGGCGGGCCAGCCAAGCGTGGCAGTGGTCATCCTCAAAGTTGGTATTCATCCAACAGGGCAGTTTCTGGATCGTCACACCATCCTGCATACGGCGCTGAGGCAAGGTGAACAGGTCGCGGATTTTCGAGGGGTATCTTGGTTGTCCGGCATAGATAACTTTGGTAAACCGGCTCAGAGCAGCCGACAAGCTTTGGCGACTCATCCAGTCGTTACTCCATCCTTCCAGGGCCATCACCAGAACTTCCTCTATGGGGCCGGTTTTACTCATTGGTTTTTTCCTACGGTATTATATGTCATTAATGTTATAAACCCGCATTATAGGCTTTGCTTTCTCCGTTGTATTAACGAGAAATTGGCGCCGGTGATTTTCTTATAATCAAGCGGATGATCTGCCATACTTCCTTAATCTCGTCGGCAAAGAAAGCTAAAAGGACACCGAAATAAGCCAAAGCTCCGGTCGGAACAGCCCATAACAAAATAGCCCAGTCCGACAGTTCGAAATATTCTCCCAAAATTCTCACACCAAAAGCAACGCTCATGCAGCCAACAGTAGCTAGTATTGGCGGCCATAAAGCCTGTGCCAATTTGCCGTAAGAGTAGTGTACCATACGAAGAGCATTATAGGCCATGTATAACCAGGGAAAAGTACCTACTACCATACCTAACGCCACGCCGTTTATACCGTAAAAATATCCAAAACCCGCCACCGCGGCAAGGACAACTGAAAACTGGAATATGCCATACTTGAATTGCAAATCGGGCCGGTTGAGGCACAGGAAAATTGCTGAGGAACTACTTAACACGGAGCGGATAGCGGCATTAATACAAAGCAACTGTAAAGGAAATATTACGGGCAGCCATTTATCTCCCCAGAGAACAACCACCATCGGCCGGGCCAGAGTGGCAAGTCCACCGAGTATGGGAAAAACGATAAAAGCAATATATTTCGCAGTCTTAAGAAAGCCACCAGCCAGCTTTTCATCACTTGCCTGAACTTTCGAAAGCGTGGGAAATATCACCTGGCCAACAGGTAAAGCCAAACGATTGAATAAAGTATTCGGGAGACGATAGGCAAACTCATAAAAACCGAGAAGAGTCGTTCCCAGTAGTTTACCAACCAACAGATAATCAATATTGTTCTGAAAATAAAGCACGAAAGAAAATCCCAGCCCGTGAATACCATAACGAAACATATAACGGAAACTCTCACGACTGAAACACATACTGGGCAACCAACGAGCATAAATGACAGTAGCGCAGGTAATGGCACAGTTGGAGAGGACCACGGAAAAGACCAGAGACCAATATTCCATCTTGAACGCAACGGCCAAAATGATTGCCAAACCGGATTGCATAGCAAAGCCAGTGCCCTCGATTATTTTCAGCGCACCAAAGCGAAGCTGTTTTCGCAGTAAAGCTCCGGATATACACCCTGCTCCCGTCAGAAGGAAAGTAATAGAAATTGCCCTCAGGACCCAGGTCAGCTCCGGAGTATTAAAAAACCAGGCGACCAGCGGAGATATAGTAAATGACAAAACAAACAAAAAACTATAGGTGGCGGCTTCTATCCAAAAGGCGGTGGAAAGATCTTCCTGGCTGAGGTCTTTTTTGGCGATTACCCCGGTCGTAGTGCCTAACGAACCGATTAATTGAATTAACCCTTTAGCAAGCACCGCCATGCCGATAATTCCAAAATCCCTGGGAAACAGAACGCGAGCCAGAACCATGCTGGAGCCGAGTTGGATAAAGGTCATCCAGCCGGCACCGATAAACTGCCAGAGAACACCTCGTCCCGCGGAGCGCGCCAGTTGCTTCATATCAATGATTTCAGGCCTTTCGATTGCCGGTGTCTGCTGTCCCTGAACTATATTATCTTTTGTTAATTCCGCCATTTTTGAAATTTACTCTACAAACCGAGGCAGCTTATTCTTTTAAGTTGCTGCAACAGAGTTTCTTATTATTTTAATCTTTGGCCCTATCCTAATATTGTCCAATCACCCAACCATAAGTACCGGGAAACATTGCATTGACAGCTCTGAGAAATGCCAGTTTGCATCGACGCCGGAATCTTGGCATTCGCAGCCAGGTCGCAACCCCGGTTTCTTTACCCTCAACCAGTACGAGCCACTTATCCCCTATGATCGTATATCGAGTGTTTCCCAGTATTTTCCATTGCTTCTTGCCCCAGATGCTCACATGGATTTCATATTTATTTCCCAACAAAGGTCCCTGCTCGACGGGATGGATTGGAGTAACTATAAATACTCCGATTCGAGACTTTGTACGCAGCTTCTGAAGCAATTTTATCCCCGAATCGATATCTATATGTTCTAACACGTCAATCATTACGAATAAATCATAATCCGGCAACTGCTCTGCTAAATCGCATATATTTCCCGTAAAAATATTATCGTAGATTGCCTTTTGAATACTTCCAATATACTTCGGGTACGCCTCAACGCCATCCAATCGTAACCCCCTGCGAAAAACAGAATCGCTGGAATTATGTTCCAGATCATAATTGATATCCAGGAGTTCCCGAAAGAGCATACCATATTTTCCGCACCCCATTCCGATATCACATATGCTCTTGGGTTTTAACTCGCCCACCACATACAACACGGGCGGAATTAGATAGACATTGCTTCTAGGCATATAAATACTTCCTTGTCAGGATCGACAGGTCTCCTTCTACGCGACAAGTATATATTTTCAATAAGATCTTCAATGTTTTACCAGCGCTACCATTGTTTTCCGGAATGACTTCACCCGCCAGGTAACAGCGTAGAGATACCTTCTGATGCCCACAAACCAGTTAAAAGGCAGACTAAGCAATTCGGGCCATTCATTTTCCACCAATTCTACGGGCAAGCTGTGATTTCGACGATACTCCATGGGCAGGCTCAACATTATTTCGATAATACGGCGATGACATAACGGCCAGATGTAAAGGGCATTGCTGACTAAGCCATAGTTTGCCGGGCCGAACCAGCAACCATTGAACGTTTCATTGTAGAGCAATCCCCAAATGGTCAAAGCGTTCCGGACGGGCAAACCATCAAGCCACTGCCTGGCGCGGGCTAAAGTTTCCGGGATTTTTGGCATTTGACTTTTGATTAATAAATCGGCAGCGGAAATGGAGCTTGATTCCGCGTCACCTTTTCGCCAATGAAAACCTCGCCCTAATTCACCAGCTGCTCCTAATAAAACGGCGCGGTGAGGATCCAACCGTTTGAATGATGTATTCCAATTCATAATCGGTCCGTGAACACAGTTGCCGGTTCTATACTCCCATTGCTTTATCTGGGCATCATTGGCATTCTCAAATCGCAGGAGGATGTGTTTTAGTCCGAATTGAGCGGCAATTTTAGGGGCCAGATGACAATCAAGCCGTCCGCCGGCATTGGGGGCAGCCACTGTGTATAATATGGTATTGTCGATATGCTCCCTGGCACAGGCCAGGAGCATGCGTGAGTCTCTACCGGCGGTTATGGCTAAATGAAGGGGATAATGGTGGGCGATTGCCGAAATGTTGTTTTTTAATATAACGGCAAGTTCACGAACCACTTCCCGGGCGTTCTTAACTGGAATGACTTCACCCTTAGGCCAATGCCTCACAGACGTCCAGGTTTGCAAATCCAGGAAATGGCTGGGAAGTAATCGCTCCACGGAGCGACGGGGCGTCAAGCCAAAAGGGTAGTAACTGTCTTCATGGGGGTTCTCCGTTGCCTTAATTAATTCATGATTCTTGTCATCCTCCGACGGATAAGGAATGAGCGAAGCAGTGGAGGCAACGATCTGCTGTTGAGAAGAAAACACGGCAGCTAGAGAACCGCAGGGGTCCAGGTAAAAACGCGAGGTTTGTTTGGTAACCAAAACCGCGGCGAATCGGCCCCCGTAAGCATAAAGGGATGATTCAAATTGGTCGGAAATATCAGCGATGTCCGGAGAAACCGGAAATCGTATATCTTCCGTTACCAACCGAGCCTGCGCGTCAATTGGATAACCCAAAAGCCATCCTATCACCGTGGAATCGGAAGCGATGATTTGACGAACCGGCAGCACAGGATGCGTACCCAGGTACCAGGTGTCGATACTTCGTCTGGACCAGGACTCAGGCATGTTGCTGAGCGATTTGCAAAGAATAAACTGTCCTATTAAATCATCAGGACCCAGAGCCATCAATCATACTCCTTCCGAATGTCAGGTCTCCCTGCTTGTCATCGGATTTTTCCAGTCCATTCCGATAAAACTGCTTTAGGTCATGATTAGCCCAGTGAAACAAAGGGGAAGAGTCATTCAATTTCACCCATGGTCGCAACCTCATCTTTATGTCGAGTTTGTTGGTAATGTTGGCATAAATCAGAGATTCAAGACGGGCTAGTCGTCTAAGAAGACAAACCTCCAACGGTCCCGGGGCATGCAAGGCATGATTCTTGAGATATTGCCGGAAGCGCTGCTGGCTTTGAGGTGAATAAGGCCAGTGAAAAGGAGCCTCATGTGAGGTGTCTTTTTTTCGGACCGCAAAAGCTGCTCTGGGCACTCCCGCCTCTTCGACAATACGCCGCGCAATAGGGCGATCATAATTACTATTCATCGTCCAGGGAGCCATTTCGTCGGAAAGGTTAATTTTGCGAATTTCCTTTGCGTGTCTCATTCCCCAGAAGGGCACGGCACATTGTAACATACCGGTAAAAAGACGGAATTCACCCATCGCCAGATCGTCCCAAATATCGATGGTAAAAGGTTCTGCAAACTTACAACGATCCCATATGGCATCACCGTAACAGCCGATAAAAAACAGGCATACCGGCTCGGGGTATTCGAACAATGTCCAGCTCAAAAGATTGCAGTAACCGGAAGCTGCCCAGAAGGCCTCTTCGTAAGGATATTCACGGGCGGTGCGATTATAACTACGGCAGGTAAATCCCAGCAATCGGGCAATTTCATTGCCGGAATCGGAGCCGCGCCAAAAACTCGATGATTGTTTTATGGTTACTGCCTGTTTGCAACCGGCATACCTGGCTACCACAGCTACCGTTGGGGAATCATACCCGCTGGAAATGCTGGTTAGGGGAATAACCTTATGTTTTCTTTCCGACGACGCTAAATTGCTCCCCAACGAACGGGCGCTATCGAAAAGAAAATTTCTGTAGCTAGCAAAAGTATCGAAGTGCGGAGCTAAATCAGGTTTCAGAACTTCGTGCATAGTGCTGCCATCATAAACCAGGTTGTTAAACCAGATTAAATGCATCTGGCCGGACTGGATGGGAAATGAGCGCGTACACGAATCGGCTCCCCAGGTAGTGCGGATAGGGCTTAACCGGTCGTTAACATAACGATAATTTTCCAGCAGGGACAGTTCCGCCCGGGCACTGAGGGCAGCGAGTGAATTGGAAATGTACCATATTTTGTCCCTCTGGAAGTACCACAGACGGTCCATGGCCGTTCCGGAACTAACGAAAATAACCTGATCACCCCGGCAGCGAACGCCCGAACCGAAAATCAGGTCGGTTCGATCGAAGTCGCCCGCCTCGAAATCTCCCGCCCAGACCGCCTCTGCCGCCCATTGATCGCCTATCTCTACCATTGGACCATGCCAGATGTGGATTTCATCCGAGCCCTGGGTTAATACAGCGGTCCATGCAAGCTTGGGCCATTCAGAAACGACGTGGGATATCAATTTCATAATACCCTCCCTTTTCCCGAAGAACGGCAGCCTTCCATATAATCGCAAATAGCTGCCACTTTTACCGACCATTTTTCCCGGACCATGGCCCGGGAGCGATTTTGTTTAACAGTCGAATCTTCCGTTAAACACGATTCAATGGCGGATATGAAAGCTCCGGGCGTGTCTGCTACCTGGACAAGGTGATTATAAAGTTTCACCTCCGGCAGGGGGGTAGATACAACCGGCAAGCCTGCCGCGAGATATTCACGGAGTTTAATGGGATTCACCGCTTGAGTAAGTTTATTAATCTTGAAGGGGATTAAGCCGACATCAAACCCCTTGCAGTATGCCGGTAAATTTTCATAGGGTCTGGGACCGAGAAAATGTAAATTTTTTATCGTTAAATAAGGCTTCAAATCTACTGCTGACCCACCCAGCATAATAATGTGCCAGCCCCGCTTCCTGCGGGCCACTTCTGCCAACAAATCCAGGTCAATCCAGTCGCGAATAAGTCCGAAAAAGCCCAGTCGAGGATGAGGAATTTCCGCAATGTCTGCCGGGGTGGGCAGGGTATCTGAAACAGCTTTGCTGAAGTGATCAAAGTCCACACCGTGCGGAACAAGAATAGTGTCAGGATTCAGAGATTTCTTGGCCTCTTGTAGCGCCATTGATGTTGTTACGACCAGGTCCGCCCGCCGGCAAAGGTCCTTCTCATCATTAAGTACTTGTTCACTATCGTAGCCGGTGAAAGCAGAGTGTTCATCCACACAGTAATAAAGCACCTTTTCAGCCTTGAAACTATCAAGCAGATACGAAATATCAGGAGTGAAAGACCATATATGGAGCGGGCCGGTGCGAATTTTCCGCAGGGCATGTTTGATTTGACTGGTGAGCATCACTTTATTGAGCCGCACTGCCCACGATTTACCGGGCAGCGGCACAATTAGCGGGGTCAGAACATATAAATTCTTACGCGGATTATAACAGCCGTGAAACACCTGGGCGAACTTCTTGCAAAGGTATATCATATCAGATGTGCTTGCTGAGGGTACGCGCGAGCCGTGGTAGTTTATCCACAAAACCGTATTATGCTCCGACAGCAGATGCATTACGTGATGTTTGCTGGTAGGAGGGGCATCATAGCCGCTCGCAAAACACAAAATGGTATGATCTTTTATCATTTTATCGCTAACCGGTAAATAATCGCCACAACGTGATCGCGAGAACGCTATGGATCAATCGTCTATATAAACCAAAAAACAACACAGCTTAGAACGGCTGTGTATCACCTAAATTAATATATATGCTGCAATAGTTAAATCACGTATCGCTGGTTTGCTTACTTTGGTCATTCGATGGCGCCTCTTTCCACCGCCATGCCAGAGCCGCTGGAAGGGCCAATGCAATCCCCGCACCGTTAAGCAGAATATCTACATTCGAAACTGTTCGTCCTGCTACAGATCCTTGTGCATGCTCCATAAAAATACCGATGCTAAAGCTCGTTAGAACGGATAGAATCACTGCTAAAGGCCGATTTCTCAGAGTTGCCGACATAGACAGCGAAATACAGATCATCAGTAAAGCGTAAGCAGGCATGTGCAACATATTCTGCAGCGTCGATGATAAAGAGGCATCCCAAACTCCAATAAAGGGCAGTCTTTTGCCGGAAGGCAGGAGGCTTCCGTATGCAAGTATAATAAGGTACATAAATGTCATAAACCACAATGCCAGCGCAGCCTTTCTATTGACGGGAAGCGGTTTTTGCTTTTTGGGCGTAAATACGTGGCGAGCCGCTGCAGGTAATGTAGTTTTTGATACTTCTTTTGCCTCAACCGTTTTTTCGGCAAGCTTTCGACATAATGTTACTAACGGAGCCATACGAATATCCCAATTATATTTATCCTCTACGCATTTACGTGCATTACGACCCAGGTCTATCCTGAAGGATTCGTTTTCAAGCAGACTTATTATGCTTTCCTGCCATTGCTCAGGAGTATCAGCCTGGAGGACATCCTTGCCGATTTCAACCTCGAGCCCTTCAAGCGCCGGTCCTGTTGAAACTACCGCTCGCTCCATGGCCATTGCTTCCAGCACCTTATTTTGGATGCCCCGGGCCATCCGCAGGGGACAAATCGCAACGCCGGCAGAAGCCAAGTATGGTCTTACATCGTTAACCGTACCCGTTACTTCTACATCGCTATATTTTGCAAGTCGTCTGACAGCCGGTGTCGGATCTCTGCCCACTATATAGAATTTTAACTCTGATTTTCGACGTTTCAACTCGGGCCATACATTGTCAACAAACCAGCACACCCCTTCGATATTCGGTCGGTAGTTCATTGTTCCCGTGAAAACCAGAGAAGCTCTACGGTCATGAGAAATATCCTCTACCTTAAAGTGGTCTGTATCCACACCGTTTCCCAAAACGCTGATTTTCTTGGTATAGCCGCCTAATACCCCCGCTTCAGCATCGCTCACAACCAGGACTGCATCACAGCTAATAATGGCATCTTCTTCTAATCGGCGAACCGTTTTTCCTTCACGCTGATACACCCACTTCTTAGGCCAGGAAGCTTCATCAGCGTATGCATACCATTTTGCGCTGTCGGCGTCCACAAGATCAATTACCCGATGGGCCACGTTTGCTTTTAATAGATATGGCAACATACTAGATGAGTATGCAAGAGCGATAGGGTACTTCACCTCGTTGGTTAATTTTTTAAGCAGCTTTGCTAAATACCGGCTGGAAAAATATCCCTCCGTTATCGAACCGCCCCTTGTAGTTCCCAGTATCCCCCGCACCAATCCCATTTTACCACCGGCTGGGGCGAGTACTACTCTTTCGCACCATTGCCGAATTGCACCCGCTGATTCATAGTCCATTTTGCTGTGAGCCAAAGCCGCTAGTGTTATATGAAAATCTTTAGACAGGGCTTTTATTTCTTGAAAGGCGCGAATACGCTCTCCCTTATCAGGGGGATAGGGCATGCGATGGGCAATGAATAATAATTTTTTCACAATTGATTATCACCGGCTCCGACCAAGTTACTTGCAGAAAAAAATAAATTATCTGTGTCGGCAGCTCCAATGGTTAATACTCCGCTCAATCCATTATGGGTGTTACTTTCTTTCAATTCACAGAGACCCACAAACCATAATCAGTAATAACGGCTAAAATAAGTCGGGACATAACCCTTCTGGTGCGTAAGGAACATCCCGGAGATTTTGACCTCGGCAGCTTTGAGCAGATTTACCGCTCTTTCGACTGATGCCTTGCTGGTTTTGCGCATCCTGACCACCAGCAGGACCTCTCCCAGTGAATGGGCCAGGACACACGTATCGGAGACCATACCAATAGCAGGGGTATCAAATAATACGCAGTCATATTGTTGTCGAAGCTTTGAAATAATTCCGCTCTTCTGAAATTTCCCCAGCACGGTGCCCAGTTCACTATATTTTGCGATACCGCAGGATATAACATCCAGATTGGGATATAACGAGGGCTGGATGACTTCCTCCACCGAACACGTACCTCTAAGCAAATCTGCAAAACCTGGACTTTTCTCAACTTTTAATAACGAAGTTAGTGTTCCTTTCCGCAGATCACCATCTACAACCACTACCCGTGTACCCGGTAACTCTACGAGTACCAAAGCTAAATTCAAGCAGGTAACTGTTTTTCCCTCTCCCGCATCCGCCGAACTAATGGCCATGCAAAAGCACTCCTGCCGGGAATGTGTCAATATGTTGGTACGGAGACTGCGATATTGTTCGGCGAACATGCCGCCACGGTCATAATGAACAACCAACAGCGGAGAATAACCGTTGCTACTGGGATATGTTGCCAAATATTCATTAGAATCAGGAGCAGGTGATGGCACATTGGCGTCAGCGGTGTCCTTCGGTGAATCTTTTTTCACCTGTTCCTGCTCGTGCTTTTTCATAGCATCCCAGACGTTTCCCATATTAACTCCTATCCGCTTGCCACACTGCTATTGGTTAACATTTCTTTTTTTGAAGTTTTCAGATTCCAACACGTCATATCTCGCAATACGTCCATGATAATAGACTTGTCAATGTCATACAAGCCCTTGACATATCCAATCAGTAGTGCATTATCGCAGAGAATGTTGATCAGCCGGGGTATGCCGTCCGTAGCAGCGTGGATAAGTTCCAATGCCTCAGGCATAAACTTTATGGTCATACTGTTATTAGAAGCTACTCTAAGCCGATGATGTATATAAGCAACCGTGTCATCAGCCGTGAGGCTGGGTAAATGATAACTCAAAACAATTCGTTGTCGCAACGGCTCCCATATAGGATCCTGAAGTTTATCACGTAGTTCCGGCTGCCCAATGAGAACTATCTGAATCAAACGTTGGCCGTTCTGTTCCCAATTCCATAACAAACTTATTTCTTTCAGGGAATTTTTTGAAAGATCCTGGGCTTCGTCTAAAATCAAGCCCACCAGACGCCGTCGGGTGTGTAACCTTATTAAATGCTCCCGTAAGTTTTCCTCAAGACTAAGCTTGTCAATTGACGCTGGGGTAGATATTCCGATTTGTCTGGCGAAGCTGCGCAGGAGCTGTTTCTTGGACTCAGGTGGGTTGGTTATAATTGCCGTCTGACAACCGGTTCCCAAACGCGAGCTGAGCATGTTTCCGATGAAGCTTTTTCCCGCGCCAACTTCACCGGTGATTAACACCATACCTTTACGCTGCTGGATAGCGTAAAGCATATTCCCCAGGGCCTCCTTGTGAACGGAACTTTCATAAAAAAACTTTTCCTCACAGGATAGGGAAAAGGGAAATTCATTCAGTTTATAATAACTCAAATACATATTAAACCTTATAATACTTCATTACTGCTCCGCCCCAATGTTTTTGTCCATAACTTGATCTACCTGTCCATATAAATATTTTAGCGGTGCTTCTCGCCACTGTTTATACTGCTCGGGAGAATCCAGCCGCAAAAATAAACTAAAGCAGGAAACGAACAAGGCGGCTGCCAGAATCAAAGAAATAATGGGAGTTAATATCCAACGTTTTATACGCTGTAAAAGCAATCGACGCGGCGTCAAAATAACATCTACATACCCAAAAACCGGAAAATCAAAACTGTGGGCTGCTTGTTCTGGTGTCATAATAGAGCGATCAAGCCGACTAGCCATGATTATCGTTCCTACCCCGAAAGCCAAACCTCCAACCACCGCAAAGGCTAGTACTCTCCAAAATAATGGGGAGGAGGGATTAAATTGCTTTAAGGCAGGTTGAACTGCATTCAGATGAGTACGACGCTTGGCTACCTCTCCTGCTAAAGCCATGTGAACATCCCTTAGCCGCCCCTCCCATTGTGCCAATTCCGCTTGTTGATCTTCAATTTTCTTGACGATTTCCAGGTATTCCCTCCGGATAGGACCAAAATTAGATAATAAATTCTGGTGAGAATCCAGCCGGTTTTGCAAACGATCCAGCTCTTTCTCGGTCATCTCAGCCTCAGATTGTTTGGCTAATAATCGCATCGCCAGATCCGTATTTTCCTTGTTGGTACCATATACCGTTTGTAATATCGTCTCGGGTGGTGTCAGCTCCAGTTGTTGCTCCAGACGGGCAATTTTCTGACGAAGTATCTCCACATCCGGGTGTTTCTCATTTTTAATATCCAATACCGCAGTCAACATTTCTTTCGTCTTTTGCAATTCTTCTTTCAATCGGGTATACTCAGGATTAGTCCCATAGTGAACTTGTAAGGGTTTATCAGTAGTTATGTTCGGTTCGTTTGTCGAGTTGACACCGATCGGCCCTAAACCTTCGAGCCGCGCCACTTCTTGTTCTGCCATGGCATGTTGGAAACGAAGCGTATCAATGTCGGTATTGAGATGTACTATTCCCTCATTCAGTGAAGCCGGACTGTCGGGCAATACACCGGCATTCTTGACCTCAAAATCGATCCTTTGTTTCATGAGTTCAGAAAAACGATTGTCACAAATTTTAACTTGATTTTCCAGAAAAGCGCGGCTTTCACTCAGACGCTCAACAGCATTTTCACTGACTCGGTTTATATAATTCTCCACAAGAGTATTGGGCATGTGCTCTGCCAGCCAGGGATCGGAGTCCGTGAAGCCCACCGAAACTAAATCCACTTGTCTGGAACTGACCTCCCATTGAATCGAGACCTTCTCCATTACCTGTTCGACAAGGTTGTTTTTAGCTTGTTGGCCCGCCAAGGTGAGCTGGCCGTTGCTATCCCGCGGTAAGCCCCGAGTCAGGCCCAATTTCTCGACTGCCTCTGTGGTTGCGCCTTGGCCGGCGAGCTCATGCTTTAGAGTCAATTTCCGTGCCTCAAAGGATTCGCTTCCTTGATATGATGTTTGATCCGCTGCAGGGTCTTGACGTCGTTCGAATATCGTCGTTCCTGTATATTTCAGAGGAAGGTAATGGGCATAAACTATAGTTCCGATCGCAAACAGAACTGCTGCGACCATTAATAATCGCCATCGCATCAATAGCAATTGGATTATATTATGCAATGTTAGACTTCCACTCTCTTCAACCATAATAATCCTTCTTATCGCCCGTATCGTCCAGAAGATCTGTTAACATCAGTATAGTATTCCACATCATACGGTAACCGTATTGCTTCTATCACCGGCCGCGTCGGGAAAAGAACCGTTCTAAGTGCTAAACCAACGGCAGCAAATGGGTTGGGAGGCACAAAAATCACATCGTCAGGACGAAGCAGAAGATTGTGCGACAAATCGCCCTGTTCTACCATCGCTTTCAAATTGATTGTTACCTCATTGGCGCCTACTTTATTTTTTCCCGCAGCTTTATACGCTCGCTCCATACTATTCGGATCCTCTTCGGTTCCGGGTCGTAAGTAGCCGCCTTTGGTGGGCTTACGAGCCCGGATTACTTTTATATACTCAGGCCATGATAAATCCGTTGGTTGACTTACCGCCAGCGCGTCAAGAAAGGTATCACAGCCTGTCCACCGAAAAGGTCCGGGACGCGACACTTGCCCAAAAACATAATACTTCTGAGAGTTATATCCTAACACCTTTACCGTAGCGTCTGCCTTCTTGTAATATTCTTTCGCAGCCTCAATTATTAATTCCTCGATTTCCTTAGGTGTTTTGCCCGCTACCATGATATCGCCCAAAAGCGGCACAACTATTTTTCCATCTGGACGAACTTGTTGGGTCAGACCATTTATTTCCGTGATGTATATCGAAGATATTTCTAATACATCAGGAGGCAGAACAATATATTCTGTCCCCGAAACCGGCGACCGTGGTGTTTGAAGAAAAGCTTCCAGGCGCCCTTTATTGATATTACATCCGAAATTAGTCATACCTACCAACAACAAGACTAAAATTACTGCCGTAATAAATTGCTTTTTCATAATTACCAAATTCCGTTAACTTGCTTGACGCATACGTATTTTTCCGAAGCGACGCATTAACTGAAATACCAAATATTATAAAGATTATACTGATTAACCATTATGATGAGAGCGGATTGTAAAGATGTCAGATTATTTAATTTTTATTGACTCTGTTTCAATACTTCTCCAGCCTTCAATCAGCAAACATTTATTATAGATTTATGATGCAACTTTGTCCAGAAAAATTCCTCCCGCTTCGTTTCCCCAGTCACCGCTCACCTCACCGCAACATGATCACCTCTCGCGGCAACTGAACTTATAACAATCTTGATATCAAGGAGTTAGCCGATTTCAATGCCGATAGAATCCCTCCTGTTAGTATCTTCTCTGGGAAATTTACAAGATATATACACCAATAAAACAGTGTCGCCTTAAGAATCGTTGTCACATCATAAAGTTTATGGATTTTAACGATTTTTCCGTTTGGTGTAAATAGGCAAATATTTGCCCGGTACAAATTTAAAAAATGCCGAGAAAAGAGGACCGATCTTTTTGCGTCCAGGTAATTTCTATTTTACGTTGGATATAGTTAGATAATTAGGTGCCTGCAATTTTGAATTTATACTTGGTTAATCCGGTGCGAGCAGAATTATTAAACAATGACAAATTAACTCAGAGGCATAAAAGCGATTCTTGTTGAATGTCAATTTGTCATAAGTTGGAGGTGAAAAAAATGTATGAAGAATCAGGTATAAGAGTATTAGAAACAACGGTTGCACAAGAGGTGACAAAATCCTCTAAACAGCACCCCGTTTTCCGCTCCAAAAACCCCAAAGGTAAAAGTCATAGTATGATGCTTTTGGAACGCCAGGGATGTTTTGGTTTCGGGGCCAAAACGGTTGTCGTTCAAAGGGCAACTTCCGTTGAAGACTTGTGCGCCGCCTACAAACTTGTACACGATTGCTTGGTGGAAAAAATCTATCTCTTCCCGAATCCCTCACGCCTACGCATGTGTTCTTATGAGGCGCTGCCCGAAACTGCTACTTTTGTTGCTAAAGCCGCAAACACAGTCGTGGGGGTAACCAGTATAGTTGTTGACTCACCGGGACTGGGGCTGCCATCCGCAAAGCTATATCCTCAAGAGGTGGAATCGCTCCGCCGTTCATCTGGAAAAATATGTGAAATCACGAATTTGGCAATCGCATCTGAATACCGCCACACCTCCGTTCTGACGGAACTTATTCGTTGCTACGTTGCCCATTTGCTGGCAATTGGCTGCGATAATGCCCTTGCCTCGATTAATCCCAACCATAAAGCCTTTTATAAATTGATGGGCTTCAAAGCTATCGGCAACCTGTGGAACTATTCCCATCAAATCCCCGAACCCGTGATTTTGGTACAGCTATCATTTGACAACCTCATAGAGAAATTTACCTGCGAGGAAAGCGATGATGATAATGATGATATAGCGGTACTAAAACGCTACTATATGGATAATAATCCCTACCATGACCAGATAGACCAGTGGTCTTCTAATGCCCACAAGGCCTTCTCTGATCCGGTCTTCCTGCGCCAGCTTTTCGTCGAGAAGAGCAATCTCCTCAGAGACTGCAGTGCCGGTGAACTTGAGGTAATTCGTGACTACTGGGGTGAAGATCTCTTCCTGAATGTTTTGGGTCATAACATCCTTCGAGATGGTTTTTTGCCCCTCTGAAATCGAATCTGATTGTACCACAAAATGTTAATATGGGCAATATGCACAATATTGACAAAATAAATAAGTAGTTGATCTCGGATAAATACACAATTTGTTCTTGTTTTTCTGATTCTAGGAGGAGAGAATGTTCGATAAAAAAACTGAGGACAAAACCGTGATTGCGGAAAATACCTTATTTAAGACCGCAAAATGTCGTGTACACCCACCACTAAACAGGCCTAGAGGCAAAAGCCGACGTATGAAACTCCTGGAGCGTAGCGGTTGTTTTTCTAAACCTCACACCGATGTTAGTTACTGCAGAGCCACGACGCTGGATGACCTGTACAATGCTTATCAATTAGTACACGATATTTATGTAGACCAAGGTTATATCCTGCCCAATCATACTGGAATAAGATTGCGACCATTTGAAGTAGTGTCTGACACTGCCACTTTTGTAGCTAAAGTTGGAGAAAAAATAATCGGCGTAACCTCGGTCGCTATGGATTCTCCTGGTCTTGGCCTGCCTTCAGATAAAGCTTTTCAAAGGGAGATTAATATTTTGCGCCGTGCCGGTCGCAAATTATGCGAAGGTACAAATTGGGTGGTCTCCCCGGAATTTCGTCATACGAATGTTATAAACGAACTGATGCGATGCAGTTACGCCCATGTAAGAGCGTCCGGTGCCCACGACTGGATTGTAAGTGTCAGCCCCGGCCACAGCGCCTTTTTCTATGAATTTTTCGGTTTTGAAACCATCGGTTCACAGCGTAGTTACTCCGAGAATATCCATGACCCTGTGGTTTTACTCCGATTAGCAATTAATGAACTTGATGAACGCTTCACAAACGTTGATATCGACGGTAATGACGATGAAGCCTGGTTGAAAAATCATTACGTCGTAAACAATCCTTACCATAACAAAATTGAGGAATGGACCAAAAAGGCAGAATCGACCTTTGCTGATCCGGCTTTTCTGCGGGAACTCTTTGTGGACAGAAGTTATTTCCTGGAACAATGCACTCTGAAAGATCTCGACATAATTTCTCGGCGTTGGGGGGAAGAGACTTTTCTTGATGTCATGGGTCATTCCGTTCTCTGCCGCTCTCTTTCCCTGCCGTCGGTTAATTATCTTTCTTCTCTGACCAGACTACTTTGCAAGCAAACCGCATAACCTATTTATCAATGGTTTGACTGGTAATTTCAGCAGGTTTTGCACGTTATCTACCTGCAATGATGAACGTAAAAAAATGCGGACCGGCGTATTTACCCGGCCGCAGCAAAAAAATATCCCTCGCTCTGTAACGGAAGTTTTGCTTCCTGACAGACCGAGGGATTATACTGAATACTTCAACCAGCCTGGGAAAAACCGCAAGCTAAGTTCGAACTTTTTCTCCTGCTTATCTGCAGGCATTCTTACGCTACACAGAACATTCACGAACCAACCAATTCCTTACCTCTAACAGCCGAAAACCTAACACGCTGTGGCAACGACTGGTTCTACTTGCATGGATGCGAAGGATGTATCTGCAGGTTGCCGCCGTCGATATAACCGTACACTACATAGTCATCGCCATCCGGATTGTAAATTGTTATCCGATAAAAATCAGGACAGCCGCAATTGGCCCAATCACCCGCTATGCCGTTACGACCTTCAGCAGGACATGCAGCCGTGCCCAGTAGGGGATTCTTTTTCGTGTTGGTACTGCCCGGCTCGCCCAGATCCTCGATATGCACCGCAAACTCGTAGAGTTTATCCGTTTCAATCCAGTTCAATGGAGAATTGTTCTTTACCCGAACATTCTTGAAGGTTCCCACGCCGCCAAAGTCGATCTGCTTGGTGGGGGCCTGGCGGGCCGGCAGGCAGCATGGTGGGTCGCTGCATGTAATCCAATCTATCTCCGTTCCTGCCGGGGCACTGGCGGTACCGGCATGAAAGGTGAAGCTGGCGTTGAATCCGGAATGATGATTATGGGTCCATTCTCCCCACGGCTGAGGCTGGCAGCCCGTTGGAGAACCTGCCTGACCACCGAAGGTATATCTGCTGCAGCCATCGTTACCATTCCCACCACCGTTCTTGTTGTTGCAGCCATCGTCGCACGTTTTCCGAATACAGTCGCAATCGAACGTATCATTCCCACCGCCCGTTACACGGCAGCCGGTTGGGGGACCCTCAGCTTTTGTGATGGTCGTGCTATCGCTCGCTTCGCACCTGATATCGCCCACGGAGCCGGTGACCGTTACCGTATTGGTCGTTTCTTCGCTAAGCGATACGACTAGTGTCAAGATGACCGTTTCTCCCGGTGCAATCGACGCTATCGGACTACCGGGTATCTCTCCGAACGTGTCATCAATGACGATCACATCCTCGAGCGTGCTGGTAGCGCTGGTGTTGGTAATCTCATACATGTATGCAACGTCATAGGCATCCGAACCGGCCGGCAGTTCCGTAATGCATACATTAGGATCTTCGTCCGGTCCGTCGCCGTTGTCACCTTTATCGCAATCGTGGTCATCACGATCCCAATCGCAGCCATCTTTGCCAAAATCGTGGTCACCTTTATCGCAATCGCGGTCATCGCGATCCCAATTGCAGCCATCTTTGCCAAAATCGTGGTCACCTTTATCGCAATCGCGGTCATTGCGATCCCAATTGCAGCCATCTTTGCCAAAATCGTGGTCACCTTTATCGCAATCGCGGTCATTGCGATCCCAATTGCAGCCATCTTTATCGCAATCATGGTGACAGTTGTCGCAGTCGTGCGACGGCGGCAGCACATCAACACAACCTTCCACCGTAACCGCTATCAAACACTCGTCTTCAACAATAACCACCAGACCGGCATCCCGGGTCAGATCCTCTTCACATGGCAGGGTGAAACAGACCGTTTTCCCTGTAACAGTGTCCGCATCGCTGTCCCAGGCATCATCGTTGCCTTGATCTGGGTTAGTAAATGCGAAACCATCCGGCAGGACAAACTCGACATAATAATCGCCTGGTTCAAGGTTGTCGAAAAGGTACAACCCATTAGCATCGGTCATCGTGGAATCGAACAAGAAATTACCATCATCGCAAATGTAAAGGTTAACAGTTACTTCCGGGACGCCTGGCTCATCAACGTCCTGGATGCCGTCCTTGTTCAGATCTTCCCATACAAAATCGCCGATCACACCGGTACACAGCTCAGTAACGTTGACACCGCCGAAATCCCGGCTGTAAGTATCCCAGCCATCGCTGGAAAATTGCAAACCCCAATCCATGTATATATCCGCCAAGTTTAAACCAGGATCAATCAGCAACGGTTCAGATCCCCATTTGGCATTCCATAATGCGGTAGTATCCGTCTCATCGAGATCAAACCATGCGAACGTATCACCCGAAAAATACGAACTTCCCATTAATGCCCCATCAAACTTCACATATGTGCTCGTTCCGGACAGGAGCTTCGTCCCATTAGCTCTGATCGCGGCATCCAGCCAACCGGTATATTCGTCCGCGGCAGTACGTCGGCTGCTGTCATAGTCCAGCAAGGTGTCTACATCCACGGATGGGTCGAGGTCAGACATGTCAACGGCCCACAACTCCAGATGCACGTTATCCGTCAGTGTCGTAAAAGATGTCCGTTCGTTGGCGCCGGGTTCGTCGAACGAAACCGCGGTGTCATTTCCGCCCCAGGATATGCCCACCAGCCAAGTGTCTTTAGGATTGGAATTATCCTGATTGAAATAGTGGACCGTGCCCCCGCCTAATGGATTAACCGTATTGGAAACGAGCACTCCGTCTTTAATGTAGCCCAAAATAAAAATGCCCCAGGTGTCCTCCAACTCAGCGGAACCGGGTTGTGGCATTGCACTACGCGGCTTAATCCTGCTGGCCCAGGCCGGCAGATTATCCGGATCATACCAATCCGCAAGATTATTCCACCCCGGAAAGCCTGGATGATTTTCATCGATAATATACGCCGTACCATTCTCCTGATTATATGACGCCAAAAACTGGATACCTGTTGGCACATCAGGGATAGTTAGCGCCTCGATCGCCTGGCTAATGGACAAAATAAAGACCATTAACGCAACTATGACTATTAATTTCGCCTTCATAATTTACCTGCCTTTCTTTAGGGACAAGAAAAATGATTATCATAATTACATTACACAACCGCTATATATTTAAGTTCTTCTGACTTCAGCTCGTCAGAAAATCTATTCCAAAAATTTCTCACGACTGGTTGACTAATACTTGCACAACATGTAAAAAAACAGAATACTTGGACCAAATAATTATAATCTATCAAACGCTATAAGGTATAAAAAAATAATGCCATGAGTTTAATGTATATGTAGGCGCATAAATTAATTATAAGCAATTATCGCTGCCTATAATCATCTGGTTATTAGGTCTTTCACACCCAGCCCGGCTGAGAGGATCTCCTCTCAGCCGGAAACCGGATGATCAACAACATCTTATCAGGACAACCTTTACACTCTAAGCTGTTCGGCGCTTACGCAGGTAATTCACCAAACCGCCGATACCCAGGAACATCCCCAGCATCGTCACCGGCTCGGGAACCACGCTTGAAGGCTTATAAACGGGTGGGCTGTAATCTGTCCCATAGTGAAACCACACGTTCAAAATCCCATCCAGATCGAAATCCTGGGATAAGTCGCTTAGGGTAAACACCACGCTGTCACGGATCAACGGGTTAGCCAACACTCCTCCATTACCGGTACTTGGATTATCACCGGTGCTGGCTATGCCGAACTGCAGCCCGTCTGGACTGGCTGGCGGCCATAGGTAATCCGCATCATGAGAGGTATCAAACCGGTCCATGGGGCCGATCAAATCCCCTAATCCAACAGAACTTATGCAATATGCCGCTGGTAATGTCGCAATATCCTTGCGATATGCCCACTCACTACCCACATCACCTTCGGGCACAATAATGGTAGCATTGTCACGGTAGACTTGCGACCCGCTACCCAGTATAGCATCTACAGGCTCCAATATAGGGTTGCCCCGCAGATCAAAGAATATCGCCGTTAGTACTTCTTCCGGTACCATAATATCAAATGCGGAAGTGTTAATCAATGTGACCACCAGTTTGTTACCCGATACTTGAAAATCGGCCCTGGCGGCACTGGGATTACCGCTGGTGTATGTAAAAGTGGTTATGCCCCCGTCGGTTATTCTGCTGTCCCATGGGACAGTATACACACTATTACCGTAAGCCGGGCCGACAAGAAATACTACTGTAATTACCGGCAAAATAAAGATCCATACTTTTTGGTTTATTCGGCCCATAACTTTCCTCAATCCAGTGCTACAACAAAATAAATCGTTCTAAAACAAACAGTTGAATATATAGGCGCAAAAACTCCTTTTGAGCAGTTATCGCTGCCTATAAATATCTAGTTATTAGCTCTTTCACACCCAGCCCGGCTGAGAGGCTCTCCTCTCAGCCGGAAACCGGATGATCAACAACATCTTATCAGGACAACCGTTACAATCTTAAGCTATCCGGCGCTTACGCATGTAACTCGTCAAACCGCCGATACCCAGGAACATGCCCAGCATCGTCACCGGTTCGGGAACAGCATTGACGCCGCCGAAATCTCGGCTGTAAGTATCCCAACCTTCGGTCGAGAACTGCAAACCCCAATTCTGGTATATGTCTATTAAATCACCTTCGGGGTCCACAATCACCGGATCCACACCAAACAGATCGTTCCACTTAAAGATTCCACCGGCACTTGGGCCTTCGGACAGCGGAAGATCAAACCAGGCGTCAGTGTCACCCGAAAAATAGAAACTGTCCATTAAGGCGCCGTCAAATTTGATATACTCACTCAGGCCTCGCAGAAGCGGTACGCCATTAGCTCTCACTGTGGCATCCAGCCAACCGGTATATTCGTCCGCGGCAGTACGACTGGCGCTGTTATACGCCAGCAAGGTGTCCACATCCACGGAGGCGTCGAGGTCCGACATGTCAACGGCCCACAACTCCAGATGCACGTTATCCGTCAGGGTCGTAAAAGATGTTAGTTCGTTGGTGCCGGGTTCGTCGAACGACACAGAGGTGTCATTGCCGCCCCAGAACATACCCACCAGCCAGACATCTTTGGGATTCGCAGCATCTTGATTGGTGTACCATACAGTACCGCCACCTAATGGATTTATGGTATTGCTTACCAGAATACCATCCCTGATGAGGTTCACGCTGAAGATACCCCAGGTATCCTCCAGCTCATCCAGCTCGGCACCGTTAAAGCACTCCCGTTGCAACTCTGCGCCGTCAGGTTTTACCCTGCTGGCCCAAACTGGCAGGTTATCTGGATCATACGAATCTGCTAGATTATCCCATCCGGGAAAATCTGGATCAGTTTCATCTACATAGTAAGCCGTCCCATTGTCCTGGTTATAGGACGCCATAAACAAAACACCAGGCCCCACTGAAGGGGCACTTACCGCCTGGGTTGTCCCGCTGATGGTCACAATTAAGGCCGTTACCATCAGCATTGTTATTAACTTCATTTTCATAAAACACCGTCCTTTCATTCTTTTTCTTTTATGACCGGCTGGCCTTTTTAGCCGGCTAAACCTCCTGTTTCACTATCTGAATTCAAAAAACTACGTCATATACTACCCTCCTTTCTGGTAGCTGCTCCGGCGTAGCGGCAACCAGCTATTGTTGTACCAACTCTTGGCAAAGTAACAGTTCGCCGGTCCGGCCTTTTGCTCGATGGCCCGGGGCGAATCAGCGCCGGACAAATTTGTCAAACCTTTCAAACTAATATTTCTCTTTTCTGTTTTCATCTTAAAGACAAGAGCCTTTCCCTTGCCAAAAATAACTAAAACCAACGTCCTAAACCAATTTACGCCTGCGGCGCAGGTAACCCGCCAGGGCCCCAGCGCCCATAAAAACTCCCAATCCTGTTAGCGGCTCTGGTATGGCGCTATTGGGTAGTGGAGGCACCGGACAGGTGGTAATTATTAGGCTCAGTCCCTGTTGGTAGTAATAGCAGTCGGGATCCAGGGCCAGCCCGAACATACCATCGTTACTTATATAATCTTGCAGTGTATCTACAGGAAGATCCACTTCCAGATCCTCAAACCACCACCAGTGGGAGTCGGTATAGTCCATTAAATGCACCCCGCCGCTGTTGGCAAACGCGTCGGAATAGCTCCTCCTTCTATCCTGACCAATGCTCACCCCAGGCCAGTTTACGCTTGTCCAACTTATTTGGGGAAGTTGGTCCACCAACCAGATATGCAGCACATCAAAGTCCGCTGAGAAGTCATTTATATTGCTAATCTTAAACGTGGCTTCTTCGATGATCTCACCTTCTGGAAGGCCCAAATCTGGGCCATTCCACTCTATGCCCCAGGCATAATACTTATCATGGGCAAGATAAAAATACTGCGGTTGTGATGTAAACGTGTAAGTGTTCCCCTGCGCTTGCGGGCCGCCCAGACTCACCGCCAACACAAAAATCAAACTGAATGCCGCCATTGCATTTAAGCTAATATATCTCATTGATTTACTCCTAAATTTTTGTGGCCAATTTGTTTAACTTATATTGCCACTTTGCTTTACATATTTTAATCCGTTTATCTATCTCCCTTTAATGGGCGTTTTTATCGTAAACTTTGGTTAGGGTCGCCGCCATGATTCGTAACTCAGTGCCCCACCTGCGTTTATCAATGTACTCCAAATCAGATTTTAATTTATGCCGGAACTCATCAACTGATTTGTCGTAACCATTTCGAACCTGAGCCAAACCAGTTATTCCCGGCCTTACGATTAATCTCTTCTTCACCTCGGGATAGCGATCCTCAAGCTTCTCCAGTATCTCTGGCCGCTCTGGCCTTGGGCCTACCAATGACATATCTCCTTTAATAACATTGATTAACTGAGGTAACTCATCGATATGGCTCTTCCGCATCCAACGGCAGAACTTGATAACTCGGGGGTCATTTTCCAAGGCCCAGACTGCGCCGGTGTCATTTTCCGCATGGAGATGCATCGTCCTGAACTTATACATCCGAAATAGCTCTCCATCCTTGCCCGCCCTGACCTGGGTGAACAGCACCGGACCTTTGCTTGAAATCTTGATTAAAAGGGCGCAGACTCCCCAAATTGGCAGGGTCAGCACGAAGGCAATGGCTCCTAAAATGATATCCATGCATTCCTTGGCTGTATTGAAATGTCTCCGGCCCAAATGCCATAAAACCGCAAATATGCTGCCGGTGAAACCCAATAATGTAACAGGTTCGGGCATTTAAAAACTGTCCTTATTTATAGGGACTAAAAAGACTTATACTGTTGACTTGACCCCTCACACGTGTTAAAATAATATGTAGACTCCCTTTTAGGCGCATAAACCACGCCTAAGAAGGTGCCCGGGTGAACTGGCGGATTCTAGCCCTATATGACCGCCAGTCCACCCTCTTCTTTATTCCTAGCGCCGTGTAAGAGTGTCAATTTACTCCAAAAATACCTATAACTTTCAACCTAACTTAATATATTATTTTAGAACTTACTGACAAACTATCGCTCTAAGTAGAACCTCGTATTTTCCTAAAATGTGCTAATATATAGATACAATCAGTCCATTAATTTTTTGCGACAGACTGATTCGCTTTATTTGCCATACTTAATACATTCGTTAAAAATTTATCCCACAAACAAAGATGTTCGAAAATCCTTGTAATTCGTTAAATTTACCCATAAAAAACCGCCAAATTAACGCCTGCGAACTATAATATGTATTTTACATCTATTTTATTTATTACCTTATGCCTCAAAGCTTTCACTTCGCGTAGTTCTTTACCTCTTTCCTGTGTTTGACATTCCAAACACTCAGCAGTTCGCTGCGCACCTTCAACGTCGGGATTCCTTTCTCCTGTCTCCGGACTCCTGCAACATGTTATTGAATATTCTATGCAATCTGGGCCGCCCCGTCAAGTAAAAAGTCCGATAATTTCATTTTTTATTTCATTTTATTTTGATTTGCCAAAAAAATGGCGGCTAACGGACAAAAAACACACTTAAGATTATTGAACTTAATACTTTATGAAAAACAGTATCTTATGGTTTGGAATAATTAATCTTCATTCTTCGAGGTTGCTTTACTCTGCGAATAAACCTTGGTGCCACTACGCCAGTATACGGTTGGGAACGGTTCCTGAAGAGATACCGTCCCATTTATGATTACACTGGTTCCTTCAAAGCGATAAATTCCAGCCTCGATAAATTTATACGATCTACGATGGTAAAAAAATCAAATCCTATCGGAAGAAGGCGGAAATTAAATAAAAACGTTGCTTGATAGGAAGTAATAAAAGTAAAATTGAATGGACTGAAGCTGAAATCTTGATTTTATGCCCTTTTGCTGTATGTACAACCCGTATCAGAGATAGTACTAAGGGAAAGAATTTGATAATGTCTGATCAGGAAGATATATCTTTGCCACAGAATTACGAGGTCGATGTCTCCATCCAGATGCCTGATTGGGAGGAGTTTCTTGCCCAATATCCCTTAGCAACGATCTATCACGATCCACGCTGGGGGCAAGTTATGCGGCTTGCTTATGCTAATTATCCTTTTTATCTTACTGCTCACTGTAATGGAAAAATTACCGGCATCTTGCAACTAGTGGCTCAAAAAAGCCTGATCTTCGGGTCCCATCTCTGCAGCCTGCCCTACTTTGACGCCTCAGGTATTCTGGCACAAGATGACCTTGCCGCCAAAGCTTTAATTTCTACGGCACACAATCTTCTCAAAGAACAGCGCGCCCAATGGATAGAGCTCCGCCATCTCCAGCCGATAACTGAATCGATTCCTTATCGCTGCGACAAAGTGACCATGCATCTTGCCCTGCCCGAAAGCCAGGAAAAGTTATGGCTTCAGTTAAAACCGAAAGTCCGCAATCAGGTTCGCAAGGCTCAACGCGGTTTCCTGGAGACCGAACAAGGCGGGGCCGAGCTGATTAATGAGTTTTATACCGTTTATGCCCGTAATATGCGCGACCTCGGAAGCCCTCCCCACAGCCGCCGCTTTTTCCAGTTAGTTATCAAATACTTTCCCGATGAGTCGAGAATCTATCTGATTCGCTTCAATGGCAAAGCTATTGCGGGTAGTTTCAGCTTGCGCGACCGTAATGCTTTACGAGTGCCTTGGGCTGCTAACGACTGGCGATTTAAAGGTTCAAATGCCAACATGCTGTTGTACTGGGCCATGCTGACTGATGGCAGTCGGACGACGACAAAATATTTCGACTTCGGCCGAAGTTCGCGAAACTCAGGCACATACAATTTTAAGAAACAGTGGGGAGCAAAAGAGGTGCCTTTATTTTGGCAGTTTGTACTGGCCGAGGGCAAAAATATGCCCGATATGACTGCTGACAGTAAAAAGTATCGTTATATGGTAACTTGTTGGAAAAAGCTTCCTGTTTGGGCAGTTCGATGCCTCGGCCCCCGGCTCATCAGCAAACTGTCTTGATGGTATTAATCAGCATCTTCTTTTTAAAATGTAATCCCTAATGATAGCGTAATGTTGTTCGAATTACCAAACTCTGGGCTTAATTCCGGAAACATGTTTCTCTGGTAAGCCATATCGATGCTTAGCCAGTCGTTCGGATATATACCTACCCCAACTGTCCAGGCCGCGTCGGCTGTTAAATCTTGCGCCACCCCGCCTCGTAAAAAAAGGTGTTTTACAATCGAATGATCTACTCCCAAAAAAAACCGATGTACCTCCAGGCGGTCTTCTTCGTTATAAAAATAACCCATCTGGTAATCAAAATATACCGCCGAGTCCTCCTTGTACTCATACGAAATGCCCGGACGCAGTAAAAATTGGTGCATCGTGTCGCGAATCTTGACATTTCCCAGACCTGTTCCCATCCAATCATAAAGTGTGGTTCTTGAAGGGGAAAAGCCATAATCAAAGACCAATCCCACCAGCCATTTCTCCACCGGCTGAAAAAGACCGCCCAATCGAAAATCATAACTCTCCGCGTTTGTCTTACTAACGCGCATCGTTCCCAGATCGAAATTCGTCTGCGACTCGGCAAAATTAAAATGTACGCCTATAGCTAAATCCTCAGCCAGCCGCTTGCTCCACTGCATTTGATAGTAGTTCATATCATATTCGAACTCTAAGCCCTGACGAATTGTTGACCGGTTGCTGTGTGCCTGGGCAAAACCCGGCATAAAAACTCCTTTTTCTTTGCCGTCCCAAACCGGTGATTCGGAAATGACATGCAGTTTGCTTCCCTCGGACAAACATAGCTCCGTATATTGGGGCACAAAAGAAATACCCAACGCCGTAGTTGTCGGCCGCCACGCCGGTGACGCCGGGTTAATCGACGATGACCATTTGCTCGCCGCCGATGCTCCTCCTGCTCCCGCCACATCAGCATAAGGGGAAAATCTGCTCAAGGCCGCGGAGAATCGTTGGGAAAAATCCTCATCCTCAAAATCTTTTGCCTGTGCAACCTTAACTGCCCCTATTAAAATTAATACCATAATCCACGAAATTAAAATACTTTTCCCCGATACTTTCATGCCTGCTTTCCTTATTTATTTTTTGATTACTTTGAAATACGAGAATAACGGCCTTTTCAGTACTGATAAATCAATTTGCTCTGATAATCATTGGAATCTTATGATATAATCGGTCTGGAAATTGGACTTCCATTAAAAATTTCCCTTTTAGCCGACTACACCCAACTAACATTTTTATGGTACGTTTTTGAATATTTTTTCGATTATTATCTATACACTTGTCCTCAGTTTTAGTAAATTTCTGAATATCGCTTAGTTACCAATGTAAGCCCCTACTTTATTGGCGGAACGGGTTATGAATCCAGAGCATTTGATAATTTCTGCCTTCCAGTCGGCTGCCCAGCAGGCTCCCTTTTACAAACGTATTCTGGAACAATTCGGCACTACTCCTGCCCAGATATGCAACCTCGATGATTTTCAAAGCAAGGTGCCGGTTATCGACAAGAAAATGACCTTTGGCAGCTTTCCCGTAGCCGAGCTGTGCCGCAATGGTCAAATTGGCAGACCGGCTGGTTTACTTACCAGTTCCGGGCATTCGGGTTTATTTGCTTTTGGCATATATGATGCTAATAGTGCTCAGGGTGAAATCGATCTTATCGATGATGCCCTGGACATGCTTTTCAATGTCCGCGATAAAAAGACGCTTCTGATTAACTGTTTGCCTATGGGTGTGCAGGTTTTTTCCCGCGCCTGCACACTTGCCCATACCAGCGTCAGAGCTGATATGGTGACTGCTTTAGTCAGTCAGTTCGCCCCACTGTACGAGCAAATAATTCTGGTTGGGGAAACCGCCTTTATCAAGCATGTCCTCGAACTGGGCCAAAGCCAGGCTATTGACTGGCAGAAATTGCTCGTCCATATCATTGTTGGCGAGGAGCCGTTAGCGGAAAACGCCCGCAAATTCCTGGAATCTATCGTGGGAATTGATATCAATCAACCGCAAACCGGCTTCATCGGCTCCAGCATGGGGGTCGCTGAGCTGGGACTGAATTTGTTCTTTGAGCTGCCTGAACTGGTCCGGCTGCGCCGATTTCTCCATGAAAACCCCGAACCAAGAAAGGCAATTTTGGGGGATTCCGCCACTATTGTGCCCCCGCTGTTTGTTTACAATCCGCAACGCATCTTTGTTGAGGTTCTCCAGGGCGGAGAATTGGTATTATCCGTGCTTAGCACCCATTGTCCCATACCGCTTATCCGTTATCGCACCGGCGATATAGCCTTGATACTGAAGCCGGAAATCATTAGCCCGCTTCTCCCTGCCGCCGGACTCGTCGCCACTTCTATGGCGCACTTACCGATAGTCGCCGTTAAAGGTCGCGGCGAAGCAATTTTGTCGGGCGATGTTTTGGTATATCCTGAAGAGGTAAAGGAAGGGATTTACCACGATCCGCGATTGGCCGGCATGACTACTGCCAACTTCCGCCTGCGCTCCGGAAAAAAACGCGGCCTTCTTCGAATCCAGTTGTCACCCAATATCCCCGTCGAGGCGGGACTTGCTGAAAAGTTTGCCGCAGCGATATCCGCTTATGTCACGGCTGACCTGGAAGTTAAATGTCAAACCTATGAATCATTCAACGATGGAATGACCCTGGATTACGAACGCAAATTCTCCTACATCGATAAAAATGCGGATTAAAAATCATATATCATCGACCGGAGCCGAATAATTAGAGGGGGCAAAAAGCTGTTTTTGCTCATCGTTCGGATTACTGGGATCAGGTTCATTCGTTGTATAGCTGATTTGACCCATCCTGCGATACTTTCTGTAACGATTCTCAATGAGATTCTCAATTTTGTAGCGCTGCAATCCTCGCAGCGTTTTAATAATGTACGCCTCCACGTTGTGGATCGTTTCGTAAGGATTACGGTGTGCCCCGCCCAGGGGCTCCGGAATAATCGTATCAATCATACCCAGCCTTAGATTATCCTCGCTGGTCAGCTTCAGCGCTTCCGCCGCCGCGGGTGCTTCTTCGGCGTTTTTCCAGAGAATCGCGGCACAGCCTTCCGGGGAAATTACACTGTAGTAGGAAAATTGCAATGCCGCCATCCGGTCACTGACGCCGATTCCCAAAGCCCCGCCGGAACCGCCCTCCCCGATGACGATACCGATGATGGGGACACGAAGCAGAAACATCTCCCTGATGTTGAGCGCTATGGCACGAGCCTGGCCCCGCTCCTCCGCCCCGATACCGGGATATGCGCCCGGGGTATCGATAAGGCAGATAATGGGCAAATGAAACTTTTCCGCCAATTTCATTTTTAAAAGAGCTTTACGATAACCTTCGGGATGGGCGCAGCCGAAATTGCAGGCGATTTTTTCATGGGTGTTTTTGCCCTTGTTGTGACCGACAATCATGACCTTTTCCCGGCCGATCCGACCCAAACCGGTAACTATGGCCCGGTCATTGCCGAAATAGCGGTCTCCGTATAG